>Ga0208979_100076_pt1 | contig 196813 bp, 185 predicted proteins | sample HotLakConsUCCSLE_FD_184738 | JGI IMG/M metagenome (GOLD analysis project Ga0208979, IMG submission 184738) | Hypersaline microbial mat communities from Hot Lake, Washington, USA - Hot Lake Consortium UCC-SLE (SPAdes) | ecosystem: Environmental > Aquatic > Non-marine Saline and Alkaline >... | reverse complement strand
GGAGCGGCGCGATGATCGACCACTCCGCATCACTCAAATCAAATCGGGCCATGACCAAACTCCCTTCAAGGAGCTTGAATCACGACCCAGCTGATTTGGGAATCCCGTTTATGGGTACAGAACCTAGGCGCTGGCGTCCGCCCGGTCGGGCAGGGTGAAGTGGAAGCGCGCGCCGAAGCCGGGCTCGGTATCCACCCAGATGCGTCCGCCATGGCGCTCGACCGCCTGCTGGCAAATCGCCAGGCCAATGCCGGTGCCGGCGTAGGCCTCTCGCGTCTGCAGCCGCTGAAACGGCGCGAACACCTTGTCGGAAAAGCGCGGGTCAAACCCGATGCCGTCATCGGCCACGGTGATGCGCCAGGCCTCGCCGTCGCGCTCGGCGCGCACCACCACGCGCACATGGGCGCCCTTGCGGTATTTGAGCGCATTGGTCAGCAGGTTCTGGAACAGAAGCCGCATCAGGGTGAGGTCAGCGCGCACGGTAGGCAACGGACCGCATTCGATCTCGGCGCGCGCCTCGGACACCATCAGGCTGAGTTCATCCAGCGTGGTCTCCAGAAGCGCGTTCAAATCCACCGTCTCGAGGGTCATTTCGCGATTGGACGTGCGCGAATAGGCCAGCAAATCATCAATCAGCCGGCGCATGCGCTGGGCGGCGTCCACCAGATAGGCCAGGCTCTGACGGCCATCGGCGTCGAGCTGGTCCTCATAGCGCCGCGCCAGAAGGCTGGCGAAGGCGGAGATTTTGCGCAAAGGCTCCTGCAGATCGTGGGAGGCGACGGTGGCGAACCGGTCCAGCTCCCGGTTGGAGCGTTCCAGCGCGGCGGCGTGCTGCTCCAGCGCCCGCGGCGCCGCGAAGGCCATTTCAAGCCCGTCCGGCCCGGTGCGCCGTGTGAAATCCGGCGCCGCCTCGTCCAGAGCGCGGCCGGTCCATGGACCCGGTCCATAGGCGGCGGCGAACGCCGCGTTGACGGCGGTGATCGCCCCGCGCGCATCCAGCACGGCGGCCGGATCGGGCAGCGTGTCGAACACCGCCCGCCAGGTCAGGCCGGTCTGGGGCGTATCCGCTGACGCGTCAGGCATGGCGCATTCCCGTGGGGCTGTGCGAATCGGACATGGGCGGCAGTATACCGCTAATGTATGCGGCGCTGTCGCGTGCCCGGGTCATGGGCGCCGCGCGCGCTGGCCATGGCCATACGAGGCGGTATGCTGCGCGCCGAGTGTTCCGCTGGCCTTTTTCAGGATTTTACGCCTTGACCCAGACGACTGTGCCGATCTTCCAGGTGTCCGACCTGCATGTGACCTTCGACACGCCTGATGGCGCCGTCAACGCTGTGCGCGGCGTCAGCCTGGAGATCGCCCGCGGCGAATGCCTCGCTGTGGTGGGCGAGTCCGGGTCAGGCAAGAGCCAGACCTTCCTCGCAGCGATGGGGCTTCTGGCGTCCAACGGCAAGGCGTCGGGCTCGATCCGCTACGCCGGCGAAGAGATCCTCAATCTCGCGCCGCACAAGCTGAACCGCGTGCGCGGCCGGAAGATGACCATGATCTTCCAGGACCCGCTGACCTCGCTGACACCGCACATGCGCGTCGGCGACCAGCTGAAAGAGGTGCTCGACGTCCACCTCAAACTGCGCGGTGAAGCCGCTGAGAAGCGCTGTGTGGACTGGCTGGAGCGCGTGCGCATTCCCGAAGCGCGCCGGCGCCTGCGCCAGTTCCCGCACGAGCTGTCGGGCGGCATGCGCCAGCGCGTCATGATCGCCATGGCGATGCTGTGCGAGCCGGACCTCCTGATCGCCGACGAGCCGACCACGGCGCTGGACGTGACGGTGCAGGCCCAGGTGCTCGACATCATGGATGATCTCAAAGCCGAGACCGGCGCGGCCATTGCCCTGATCACCCACGACATGGGCGTGGTGGCGCGCATGGCCGACCGGGTCCAGGTGATGAAGGACGGCGCCTATGTGGAAACCGGCGATGTGCACGATATTTTCAGCAAGCCGCGCCACGCCTATACCCGCATGCTGCTGGACGCGATGCCGCGCCTGGACCAGCCGGGTAAGTTGACCGGGGCGGCGCCGCGCAAGGGCGAATCCACTGATACGCCCATGCTCGAGGCGGTGGATCTGAAGGTCCAGTTTCCGGTCAAGGTCGGCGGCGGGCTGTTTCCCAAGACCAAGCCGCTCAAGGCGGTGGACGGGCTGAGCTTCGCGCTGCTGCCTGGCGAGACGCTGGGAATTGTGGGCGAGTCCGGCTGCGGTAAGTCCACGCTGGCGCGCGCCGTGCTGCGCCTGGTGCCGTCAAAGGCCGGAGCGGTGAGCTGGATCGGCAAGGATTTGCTGGCGCTGAACCGCAAGGACATGCGCGCCGCGCGCGAGGACCTCCAGATCGTGTTCCAGGACCCGATGGCCTCGCTCAATCCGCGCATGACGATCGGCGCTTCCATCGCCGAGCCCATGCTGACCTATCGCCGCTTCATGAGCGCGCGCGAGCGCGAAACCGAAGTGCGCGCGATGATGGCCCGGGTCGGGCTCGATCCCGATATGATCAACCGCTACCCCCACGAATTGTCCGGCGGGCAGAACCAGCGCGTGGGCATCGCCCGGGCGATGATCCTGGAGCCCAAGCTGGTGATCTGCGACGAGGCGGTGAGCGCGCTGGATGTGTCGATCCAGGCCCAGATCATCGAGCTGCTGGTCGGGCTGCAGGAAGACTTTGGCCTGTCCATGCTGTTCATTTCCCACGATCTGTCGGTGGTGCGCGAAGTCTCTCACCGGGTCATGGTGCTGTATCTGGGCCGGGTGGTGGAGCTGGCTGACCGCGACACGATCTACTCCGATGCGCGCCATCCCTATACACGGGCCCTGATCAGCGCCGCGCCGATCCCCGATCCGGCCATCGAGAAATCGCGCAAGCGCCTGAAGCTGTCCGGCGATCTGCCCAGCCCGCTCGACAGCCGCGCCCAGCTGCGCTTCCTGAAATCAAAGCTGATCGACGATCCCGATGCCGAGCAATACCGGCCCAAGCTGATCGAAGTGGCGCCCGGGCACTGGGTCGCCGAGCATGATCCCATCGAGACGCTGGCCGAGATCGAGCCCGCCTGACCGGCGCGTGTCAGCAATTTCATTTGCTGTGCGCGGGCAGACGCCTATCCTTCATGACGGGACGGGGCGGGCTGTAAGAGGTTGCAGATGACAATGATGTGGCGCAATGCGCTGGCGCTGGCCGCAGCGCTGGGCTTTCTGGCTCTGGCGGGCTGCGAACGATCAGGTGATTCAGAAATTGATCTGCGCGCCGCGTTCGAGGCGGCCGATTTCGCTCACGAGGCCAGCGATATCCCGGCCGATCCCGGCGTGCGCTACGGCGTGCTCGAGAACGGGATGCGCTATGCGATCATGTCCAATTCCACGCCGTCGAACACGGCGGCGGTCCGCCTGGTGCTCAATGTCGGCTCGCTGGCCGAGGCTGACGACCAGCGCGGTCTCGCCCACTTCATCGAACACATGGCCTTCAAAGGCTCCACCAACGTGCCGCGCAACGAAATGGTGCGCCTGCTTGAACGCTATGGCCTGGCCTTCGGACCAGACACCAACGCGTTCACCGGCCATGAAGTGGTCGGGTATCAGCTGAACCTGCCCCAGGCCAGCGAGGAATTGCTCAGGATCGCCCTGTTCCTGATGCGTGAGACCGCCTCGGAACTGACCATGGCTGACGCCGAGATCGAGTCCGAACGCGGCGTGATTCTGGGCGAGGAGCGCTTCCGCAACACGCCCGTCAGCCGCTTTCTGAGCGAATACTACGAATTTCTCTATCCCGGTTCGATGATCCCGCAGCGCGATCCCATCGGGACCACCGAGGTCATCGAGACCGCCACGCGCGAGGCCTTCGTACGCTATTACGAGGCGTATTACCGGCCCGAGCGCGCCCTGCTGGTGGTGACCGGCGATTTCAATGCCGATGATATCGAGGCGATGATCCGCGACGGGTTCGACATCAGCGTGCCGGGCCTGGAGGTGGAGCGCGTCGAGAGCTTCGCCAGCTGGTCCCAACCCGGCGAGCCGGGCGCCGATCCCGAGGCCGGAACTGTCACCCGCAACGACGCGCCGCGATTTGCGTTCTTCCATGATCCTGGCGTCTTCACCCTCATCACCGCAGATGTGATCGCGCCAGGCCCGGGCGCACTCGATACCCGGGAGGGCCGCGAGCAGGCGCTGCTGCGCCAGCTGGGTCAGTCCATCGTCCAGCGCCGCTTGCAGGCGCGCATCAATCGTGGGGATTCGCCGCTGGTTCAGGCGAGCCTGTCCTATGTCAGCGAGTTTGATATGGCCACGCGCGCAGGCGTGTTCGCCGTGTCCTCGCCGGACCGCTGGCGCGAAGGCGTGGCCATGGTCGAGCAGGAGCTGCGCCGCGCTTTGGAGCACGGCTTCACCCGCGCCGAGCTGGACGAACAGCTGGCCAATGTGCGCACCGCCGTGCGCAATGGCGCCGATCAGGCGGCCACGCGCCAGACCACCAGCCTGGCCGACGGCATATGGTCGAGCTGGCTGCGCGGGTCAGTGTTCAACCATCCCGAATATGCCCGCGAATGGTTCGACGCCCGTGAAAGCGAGATCACGCTGGCGCGCGTCGAAGCGGCGTTCCGCGAAGCGTGGGAGGCTGCGCCGCCTCATGTGATGGTGGGCCTTAATCAGGATCTGGCCGAAGGCGAAGCGGCGGTGCGCGAAGCCTGGCTCGCCTCCACAGCCGAGCGGGTCGATCCGCCGGCTGAAACCGGCTCCGACGCCTTCGCCTATACCGATTTTGGTCCGGCCGGCGAAGTCGCCTCACGCGACGAAATCGACGAGTTCGGCGTCACCCGGGTCACGTTCGCCAACGGCGTGCGGCTCAATGTGAAGCCTACCGACTTTGAATCACGCGTGGTGCGCGTGCGGGTCGATTTCGGCGCCGGCGACATGACCGACCAGCCGGTCCCGGCGGCCGGCTCGATCCTGGGCGCGGCTTTCGGGGGCGGCGGACTCGAGGCCCATGACCGAGACGATCTTCAGCGCCTGTTGGCCGGGCGTTCGGTGGGTTACGGGCTGGGCGTGGGGTCGGAGAGCTTCTTCTTCTCCAACGCCACCACCCCGTCCGATTTCGAGCTCCAGATGCAGGTGCTGACCGCCTTCATGACGGCGCCGGGCTGGCGCGAGGACGGGCTGAACCAGTTCCGCGCCATCGCCGAGGAAGTGCGCCGCGGCCAGAACGCGCAGGCCGTCCAGGTGGCGGTCAATCGCGGCGGGCGCATCCTGCGCAGCGGCGACGCCCGCTGGGGTTTCCCCACGGCCGAAGAGATCGCCAACTTCACCATGGACCATGCCCGCGAGATGCTGGCCCCGGCGCTGGCCGAGGCGCCGGTGGAGATCACCATCGTGGGCGATATCACGGTCGACCGGGCCGTCGAGGTGGCGGCCGCGACCTTTGGCGCCCTGCCCGAGCGCGCGGCTGAGTGGCCGGAGTATGACGCCAACCGGCAGCTGCGCTTCCCCGAACCCGCGCCGGAACCGGAAGTGCTGTATTTCGACGGTCAGGATTATCAGGGCATGGCCAATGCCTATTTCCCCATCGGCGACGCGTTCGACCGCCGCCGGGGCCGGGCGCTGGACCTGATGGCCGAGGTGTTCTCCCTGAAAGCCACCGAACGGTTCCGCGAGCGCGAGGGCGCCACCTATTCACCCATCGTCCAGGGCCAGCCTTCTACGGTGTATCCTGATTTCGGCTTTGTCTGGGTGGGCCTGGATGTGGCGGTGGACGATATCGAGCGCATGTACGAGATCATCGACGAGATCGCGGGCGTCATGGCGTCCGGCGAGATCAGCGAGGACGAGCTGCAACGCGCCCGCCAGCCGGTGCTGGAGCGCCTGCGCGAGGAGCGCGAGCGCAACCCGTTCTGGATCAACGCGCTCGCGCGCTCCCAGACCGACCCGGAGCGGCTGGAATATCTGCGTACCGCCGAGCCGCACTATCGCGAGGTCACCGTCGAGGAAATCGCCGGCCTCGCACGCGAAAGCCTCGACCCGTCCCGCGCCTTCCGCCTGACCATCCTGCCCCGGATCGTGGAAGATCAGCCTGCAGGGATGGATGCGCCGGACGAGGGCGAGGAGGGCTAGCCGGGCCTTGTTTTCTCTCACTAGAGGGGTGTCTGCCGGTTAATGATCAGGAGCACGGGTCTTGAGGGCTTGCGAAATCATCCTTTCTCACCTCCCCTTTCAGGCGAGTGGGCAGGGCCCCCGCTCGGCCAGGGTGAGGGAAGGATGGCGTGGATGACCTGCAGGACCTGGGCAGGAGTGATGGCCCTTGGCGCGCTGTCAGCCGGTTGCGGGCGCCATGATGTGGAACAGGCGCGCATTGTCACGGCTCAGGTCGGGGCGTGTGAGCTCTACTATGTCGCCATTGCGTCCTATCCCCCGGTCCCGATGGCGCCAAGGGACCGCGTGTTTGAAGCCTACCTCGCCTGCCTCCAGGACGGTGCGCAAACGCCCGAGGTCTGGGACATCGCCCCGTTGGGGCGCTTCTCGCACACCTGGGACGTTTCGCTTGCAGATGGCGGCGACGGGCGGCTCGCCTTCGAGATTTGTGACGATCTGAATCCGGACGCACAGGCCGACATCACCGCCAGGCTGACCCGGAGCGCTGACGGCTGGCCGGCATTGTCTGCGCAGGGTCACGGCATCAGTCTGCGCGATTGCAGCCAGCTACGGTGACCGCCGCTGGTCGTCCCGCCCCCTACGCTGCGTCGCGTTCCAGGTCTTCGGTCCACTCGCCCAGCGCGGCCAGGGAATTCATGCGGGCGCGGTGGTTGAAGGCGCGCTGGCCGGCGACCACGTCCGAACCGTTCCAGGCCTTCAGCGGCGCCGCCTGCAGGGCGCGGCCATAGGAGAAGGTCAGCGGCCAGGGCAGGTCGAAGCCCTGATTCATCATCGACAGGTGCGCGGTGGCGTCCTCGTCCGACTGGCCGCCGGACAGGAAGGCGATGCCCGGCACCGCGGCGGGCACGGTGTTGATCAGGCACTGCACCGTCATCTCGGCGACTTCCTCGCGGCTCGCCTGGTCGGGGCACAGGGCGCCGGCGATGACCATGTTTGGCTTCAGGACCGTGCCTTCCAGGATCACGCCCTGGTCGAACAGTTCCGAATAAAGGCGGCGCAGGGCGAACTCGGTCACCTCATAGCAGCGCTCGATGGAGTGATCACCGTCCATCAGAACCTCGGGCTCCACGATGGGGACGATATTGGCTTCCTGACACAGCGCGGCATAGCGCGCCAGCGCGTGCATGTTGACGTTGATGCAGTATTGCGAGGGGATGGACTCGTCCCCGCCGCGGCCGAGATCGATCACGGCGCGCCATTTCGCAAAGCGGGCGCCGAGCTTGTAATACTCGTCCAGCCGCCCGCGCAGGCCGTCGAGGCCTTCCGTCACCGTCTCGCCGGGCGAGCCGGCCAGCGGCTTGGCTCCGGAATCCACCTTGATGCCCGGAATCGAGCCGGCGTCGGTGATCAGCTTTGTCAGCGGCGTGCCGTCGGCGGCGAACTGGCGCAGCGTCTCGTCAAACAGGATTACGCCGGACACGTATTCGGTCATGGCGGGCCGTGTGCGGAACAGCATCTCGCGCCAGTCGCGGCGGCTGTCCGCCGTCGAGGTCAGGCCGATCGTGTCGAAGCGCTTCTTGATGGTGGAGGTGGACTCGTCCGCCGCCAGAATGCCCTTGCCCGGCGCCGTCAAGGCGATGGCGGTTTCGTTGAGCTGGTCGAGATCCATGGCGCCTGTCCCTTTGCGAATGTGGTGAGCTGTATCCGCCGCCTGTGTGTCCCCGCCCGCGCGCAGGGTCAAGATGTCAGCCTTCAAGAACCGCGATTCCGGGCAGGGTCTTGCCCTCCAGCCATTCCAGGAAGGCCCCGCCTGCGGTGGAGACGAAGGTGAAATCATCCGCCGCACCGGCCCGGTTGAGCGCCGAGACTGTGTCGCCGCCGCCGGCCACCGCCGTCAGCCCGTGCTCACGGCAGCGCAGGGCGGCGAATTGCGCCGCCTCGACCGTGCCGGTGTCGAAGGGCGGCGTCTCGAACGCGCCCAGCGGGCCGTTCCACACCAGCGTGCGCGCCGTCTCGATGGCGTCGGCCAGCCGGTCAATGGTCTCCGGCCCGCAATCGAGGATCATGTCCGGACCCTGGACGTCCTCCAACTCGGCCACGCGCCGGTCGGCATGGGCCTTGAACTCGCGCGCCACCACCACGTCCACGGGCAACATCAGCGTGCAGCCAGCCTGCCCGGCGGCCTCTTCGATGGCGCGCGCGGTGTCGAGCAGCTCGCGCTCATACAGGCTCGACCCCACCGAGTGGCCGCGCGCGGCCAGGAAGGTGTTGGCCATGGCCCCGCCGATGAACAGCCGATCCACCTTGGCGACAAGGTTTTTGAGAAGATCAATCTTGGTAGAGACTTTCGCGCCGCCCACAATCGCCAGCAGCGGGCGCTGGGGCGCTTCCAGAGCCGCTGTCACATGGTTGATTTCGCGCTGCAAGGCGAGGCCGGCATAGCTCGGCAGAAGGCGCGCCACGCCCTCGGTCGAGGCGTGGGCGCGGTGCGCGGCGGAGAAGGCGTCGTTGACATAGATATCGGCCAGGCGCGCCAGTGACGCGGCGAAGTCGGGATCATTTTCCTCTTCACCGGCGTGGAAGCGGGTGTTTTCCAGCAGCAGCACGCCGCCGGGTTTGAGAAGGCCTGCCGCCCCTTCGGCGTCGGGTCCGATGCAGTCGGAAACAAATTTCACCGGCGCACCCAGCAAATCCTCCAGCGCCGAGGCCACCGGCGCCAGCGACATGGACGGCACTCGCCGGCCACGCGGCCGGTCGAAATGGGCGGCCAGGATCACCATCGCTCCGCCATCACGCAAATGGTTGATGGTCGGCAGCGCCGCGCGCAGGCGCGTATCGTCGGCGACGCGCATGCCCTCCATCGGGACATTGAAGTCCACCCGGACCAGCACGCGTTTTCCGGCGATGTCGGCGTCTTCAATGCGGCGGATCATGGCGTGTCCCTCTCGGCCTGGGCGGACCCTACAGAAACCGCCCCATCGCCACTGTGGTGTCGATCATGCGGCAGGCGAAACCCCATTCATTGTCATACCAGGTCATCACCCGCACCAGCTGGCCGTCGATGACATTGGTCTTGTCCAGCGCCACCACCGAGGAGCGCGGATCATGGTTATAGTCGATGGAAACCAGCGGCAGGTCGTCATAGCCCAGCACGCCCTTCATCGGCCCGTCAGCGGCGGCGCGGATGGCGGCGTTGACCTCTTCGATGGTGGTGGCGCGGCCCGGGGTGAACACCAGATCGATCACCGACACGTTGGGCGTGGGCACCCGGATCGCCGAACCGTCGAGCTTGCCCTTGAGCTCGGGCAGCACATCGCCCACCGCCTTGGCGGCTCCGGTGGTGGTGGGGATCATGGACAGAGCGGCGGCGCGGGCGCGGTGCAGGTCCTTGTGGTTCCGGTCCAGCGTCGGCTGGTCGCCGGTATAGGCGTGGATCGTCGTCATGTGGCCGCGCGCAATGCCGATGGCGTCATTGAGCGTCTTGGCCACCGGCGCCAGGCCATTGGTGGTGCATGAGGCGTTCGAGACGATGATGTCGTCCGCCGTCAGCGCGTCATGATTGACGCCATAGACGATGGTCTTGTCGGCGTTCTTGGCCGGGGCCGAGCACAGCACGCGCTTGGCGCCGGAATGGATGTGCGCCATCGACCCTTCTTTGGAATTGAACGCGCCGGTGCACTCCAGAACGATATCAATCCCCAGATCGCCCCAGGGCAGTTTGGAGGGGTCGCGGCTCGACACCTTCGTGATGCGTCCAAAACCGGCGTCGATCCAGTCTTCGCCCACCTTGATCTCGCCGGGATAGCGGCCGTGGACGCTGTCATATTTGAGCAGGTGCGCATTGGTTTCGGGCGTCGAGGAATCGTTGATCGCCACCACCTGAACTTCGTCGTGGCGCTGCTGTTCCAGCACGGCGCGCAGCGCCAGGCGTCCAATGCGTCCAAATCCGGTGATCGCCACGCGAAGGGCCATGCTGCTCGCTCCTCAAATGCGGTGATCGGCGCTGACCCGGTGCGGGCCTCCAGCGCCGGTGACTGTCGCGCGGGGGTTTAGACGCTTCGCGCGCGTGCGTCCATACGCGCCGGGCGCCGCTGGGCGCGGCGGCTTGCGTCCATGCGCGCCGCCTGCAATGACTAATGGCGAGTTAATTGGTTTGAGTGTGCATGAGGGGCGTGATGAAGGTTCTGGTTCTCGGTGGAGACGGGTTTTGCGGCTGGCCGTCGGCGCTGCATTTGTCGGCGCGCGGCCATGATGTGGTGATCGTGGACAATCTGTCGCGGCGCAAGATCGATGTGGAGCTGGAGGTGGATTCCCTCACCCCCATCGCCCCCATGAGCGTGCGCCTGGCGGCCTGGAAAGAGGTTTCGGGCAACACCATCAGCTTCCATGACCTGACCGTGGGCAAGGATTATCAGGAGCTGGTCAATCTCCTGCTGGCCGAGCGCCCCGACGCCGTGGTGCATTTCGCCGAGCAGCGCGCCGCGCCCTATTCCATGAAATCGGCGCGCCACAAGCGCTACACAGTGGACAATAACCTCAACGCCACCAATGACGTGCTGGCCGCCATCGTGGAGACCGGGCTGGACATCCATCTCGTTCACCTGGGTACGATGGGCGTCTATGGCTATGGCACGGCGGGGATGAAAATCCCCGAAGGCTATCTCAAGGTGAAGGTCGATACGCCCCAGGGCCTGGTGGATACAGAAATCCTGTACCCGGCCAATCCGGGCTCGATCTATCACATGACCAAGACCCAGGATGCGCTGTTCTTCCAGTTCTATAACAAGAACGACAAGCTCAAGATCACCGATCTGCACCAGGGCATTGTCTGGGGCACCCAGACTGAAGACACCCGCAAGGACGAGCGCCTGATCAACCGGTTCGACTATGACGGCGATTACGGCACCGTGCTCAACCGTTTCCTGATGCAGGCTGCCATCGGCTTTCCGCTCACCGTGCACGGCACGGGCGGGCAGACGCGCGCCTTCATCCATATCCAGGACACGGTGCGCTGCATCCAGCTGGCGGTGGAGAACCCGCCCCAGACCGGCGAGCGCGTGCGCATCATGAACCAGATGACCGAAACCCACCGGGTCAGCGATCTGGCCGGGCTCATCGCCAAGCTCACCGGCGCCGACGTCGCCTTCCTGCCCAATCCGCGCAACGAAGCGGACGAGAACGAACTCAATGTGGAGAACGCGGCCTTCTTGGCGCTCGGGCTCAATCCCATCACGCTGGCCGAGGGCCTGCTGGAAGAAGTCACGGATATCGCCCGCAAATACGCAGACCGCTGCGACCGCTCCAAGGTGAAATGCGTCTCCTACTGGAACCGCGACCGGGAAGCGGCGCAGGAGAGCGCGGCGGGATAGGAGAGGGCTGACGGCTACTGAGGCTGATCGGCGATCCACGCCTCCATCCGCGTCTCCAGATAATCCAGCGGCACCGCGCCCTCTTCCAGCAGGGCGTCGTGGAAGGCGGCGAGATCAAAATCCTCGCCCAGCGCCGCTTCTCCCTGCGCCCGCAGGCGCCGGATCAGGATCTCGCCGGTTTTGTAGGCCAGCGCCTGACCGGGCCAGGAGATATAGCGCGACACCTCGTTGGTGATGTTGAGCGGCGCCAAGGCCGAGTTCTCCAGGAAGCAGGCTTCAGCCTCCTCCCGGGTCCAGCCAAACCAGTGCAGGCCGGTATCGGCGACCAGGCGGCAAGCGCGCCACATCTCATAGGTCAGCCGGCCGAAATTCTCATACGGGTCTTCATAGAAGCCCATGTCGAGCCCGAGATGCTCGGCATAAAGCCCCCAGCCTTCGCCAAACGCAGTGATATAGCTGCGGCGGCGAAACTCGGGCAGGCCTTCGATTTCCTGGGCCAGGGCGATCTGGTGGTGATGGCCGGGCACGGCCTCGTGCAGGGTCAGGGAGGGCAGCTCGTAAAGCGGCCTTTGATCCAGGCGGTAGGTGTTGACCATATAGCCGCCCGCGCGCCCGGTTTCCGCGTCGCCCGACCAGTAGCGGCCCGTGGTGTAGTTGGGCGCCAGCGCGGCCGGAACGGGCCGAACGCCGTATGACAGGCGCGGCAGCCGATTGAAGAAGGCCGGCATCTGGTCGTCGGCCAGCTTGGAGAGCCAGGCCGCGCGCATCATCAGCTCCATTTCGCTCTCGGCGTAAAACTGCGGGTCGGTGCGCAGGAAATCGAGGAATTCGGCGAACGAGCCCTCAAACCCGGTTTGCGTGATCACCTCTTCCATCTCGGCGCGGATACGCGCGACTTCTTCGAGGCCCGTCTGGTGAATCTCTTCCGGGGTCAGGTCCAGCGTCGTGTGCTGGCGCACCAGAGCCGGGTAGAACGCCTCGCCGCCCGGCAGGTCGCGCGCGCCCAGGGTCTCACGGGCGTTGGGTATGTAGCTGGAAACAAAGAAATCATGCAGCCGGCGCAGGGCCGGCAGGGCGGCGGTTTCGATGGCCTCCAGCGCCTCGGCGCGCAGGCGTGTGCGCTCGGCCTCGGGCAGGCTGTCGGGCAGGGCGTCGATGGGTATCAAAAGCGCGCTGTCTTCGGCAGCCACGATCTGCGCCTCGATCTGGTCGGCCACGCCGTCCAGAATGGCGCGCGGCTGGGTGAAGCCGGTCTCCAGACCGCGTTCCAGCCAGGCCTGGTGCTGAGCGAAATAATCCGGCAGGGCGCGAATGCGCGCAATCCAGGCCTCGGCCTCCTCCACCGTGCGGGCCCGCGCGCCCATGGCGGCGAAATCGGGCGAGGTATGAAACCCGCTATCATTGGTGAACGGGATCATGGCGCTCTGGGCGCGCGGCAGTTCGATGGCGGAGCGCAGCGTGTAGGCGAGCACGGCGTGGCTCGCCACATCGGTTCCGGTCAGCGTGGCGGGATCAATCTCTTCCAGCCGGGCGTGAAAACCGGCCATGGCCGCATCCCATTCCGCCACGGCTTCGAAGCTGGCGTCGGGCCAGCGCGAGGCCGCGTCCAGATCGCCGCGCCGGCCGCGCGTCATCACGTCGCGCTCTTCCAGAAACGCCTCGTAATCGGCGATCAGGACGGTGAAGGGGCCGGGCTCTTCAGACTGCGCCTGTGCGGCGACAGAGGGCGTGAAGGCGAGCGCAAGGGCGAGGGCGAAGGTGCGGATCATGACGGTGTCTCCGAAACGTCTGGGCCGCAACGGGGCCCGGTCTGAGCGCCGTCATCAGACCCGAGCCCGGCCCCCGGCTCAAGAGCCGGGGCGCCGAAACCCGTAGACGTCAGCCGCCCGCCGCGGCGGCTTCCAGCGCGGCGATGTCGATCTTCGTCATCTTCATCAGTGCGGCGGATACGTGTTGAGCCGTATCAGCGCCTCGCCCCATGAGCCGGGGCAAGGCCTTCGGCACGATCTGCCAATGAACGCCGTAGCGGTCTTTCAGCCAGCCGCACATGCCGCCTTCTCCCCCGTCAGTAAGCGCGTTCCAGAGCCGGTCGGTCCCGGCCTGGTCGTCTGTGAGGACGGAGATCGAAGTCATGTAGCTCGGGGCCGGCTCGGGATTGCCGTTCAACGTCATGTAAGGCGCCCCGCCCAGCGTGAACTCGACCACCAGCGCCGGACCGTCCGGGTCCGGGCGGTGGATGAGATCAATGGCGCTGTCTGCGATCAGGTCGACATAGAAACGGGCCGCCTCCTCGGCCTGTGATGGCAGGAAGAGGCAGGTTCGGACAGGCGATTTGAACTCCACCCCGGCCTCCCTCAGACTTCGAGGAGGATTTCAAAGCCGCCGAAAATCATGCGCTTGCCGTCAAAGGGCATCTCCATGCCGGACATGTCGGGATCTTCCATGATTTTCGCCCAGGCAGCGTCGCGCACCTCTTTGGAGGGCCAGACCATCCAGTTGAGCACCACGCTCTCATGCGGTTCGCGCAGCACCGCCGTGTGCATGGAGTTGATCTTGCCTTCGGGCAGATCGTCACCCCAGCATTCGGTGCTGGATACAAGGCCGTAGCGCTTGAAGACGTGCGCCGCGCGCTCGGCGTGGGCGCGGTAGTCTTCTTTTTTGTCGGTCGGTACAGGCAGCAGAACGCCGTCGATATAGGCCATGGACATGTCTCCTCCGGTGTTGAACGAAGGCGAAGGTCCGACATCTAGTTCAAAAAAGCAACTGGATAATTGCCAGAATCAACTTAAATCTGGTCCATGGCCCGCAAGAAGCCCTATGACGATGGATGTGCGACGGCTCATGCGCTCGATCTGATCGGCGAGCGCTGGGCGCTTTTAATCGTGCGCGAGCTGATCCCGGGCCCGAAGCGATTCAGTGATCTCAAGGCCGCGCTGTGCGGCATCAGCACGAATATCCTGACCACGCGCCTCCTTGAGCTGGAAGCCGGGCATCTTGTGGTGCGCCGGAAATTGCCGCCGCCTGCCGCCTCGCAGGTCTACGCGCTCACGCCCTGGGGCGCCGATCTTGAGCCGCTGATCAAGGATATTGGCCGCTGGGCGGCGCGTTCGCCGACCCTGGCGCCGGGCAAGCCGATGAGCGCGGCGTCCGTCATGCTGTCATTCCGCACGATGTTTAATGCAGAGCGCGCCGCTGGCCTCGATGTGGAAGCCGCGCTGGTGCTCGATGGCGTGCCCCACAGGGTGCGCATCAAGCATTCGGAGCTGGAAATCGCGATTGGCGAGGCGGTGCAGCCCGCCTTCACCCTGTCGGGCGATCCCAACCTGGTGGCCGGTCTGGTCTATGGCGGCATGACGCTGGACGCGGTGCGCGCGGCGGGCCTGTCGGTTGAGGGCGATACAGCGCTGGCGCAGCGTTTCGCCACGCTGTTTCCGCTGCCCGAAAAAGCCGGGACGGCCGCCTCGGGTTAGAGGCGGCCGCACTCAGGCCTCACCCCGCTTCGCGGAAATTATCCACTTCAAGATCGTATTCGCGCACTTTCCTGTAGAGCGTCGACCGCCCCACGCCCAGGCGCCGGGCGACCTCGGCCATGCGGCCTGAATAGGTCTCGATGGCGAACGCGATCAGGTCACGCTCAATGGCCTCCAGCGAGCGCAGATGACCGCCCGCATCCAGGATATCGACCCGCAGGGCGTCGTCCTCGTCATCCAGCGCGGCGGCGTCAAACACCTCGGCGCTGGACGGCGCCGCCGGAACGTTGGCGGGAGACGGCGCCGGCGTTTTTTCGGCTTCACGCAGGGTCGGCGTCAGGCCGGAGATTTGCGGGAAGTCTTCCGGGGTCAGATAGTCGCTGTCGCTGAGGACCACGGCGCGGAACACCGCGTTCTCCAGCTGGCGCACATTGCCCTTCCATTCGTGCCGGGCGAGCAAATCCATGGTCTCGCCGGTGGCGTCGAGCACAGCCTTGCCTTCCTGGGCATTGAATCGGGCGATGAAGTGGCGCACCAGGGCCGGGATGTCATCGCGGCGTTTGGCCAGAGACGGCACCTCGATGGGGAACACGTTGAGCCGGTAGAACAAATCCTCGCGGAAGGCGCCGGTCTTGACCTGTTCGGTCAGGTCGCGATTGGTCGCCGAGACGATGCGCACATCCACCTTCACCGGACGGCGTGAGCCAACCGGATCGACCTCGCCTTCCTGCAGGGCGCGCAGGAGCTTGACCTGCATGTCCAGCGGCAGTTCGCCGATCTCATCGAGGAAGAGCGTGCCGCCATCAGCCTCCTGGAACTTGCCCAGATGCTTGGCCACCGCGCCGGTGAACGAGCCCTTCTCGTGGCCGAACAGGGTGGATTCCACCAGGTTCTCCGGGATCGCCCCGCAATTGACCGCCACGAAGGGACGCCCCGCGCGGTCCGACGCCGCCGCAATGGAGCGCGCCACCAGCTCCTTGCCCACGCCGCTTTCACCGGTGATCAGGATCGGGATGTTGGATTTGGCCGCCCGTTCGCCCAGCCGCACCACCTGGCGCATGGCCGGGGCGCCGGCGATCATGTCGGCGAAGCCCAGCTGACCCGAACGGGTCTTCTTGAGGCGGGTAACCTCACTGGAGAGATCTTTCACCTTGAGCGCATTGCGCAGCGACACCGCGATGCGTTCGGGGCTGGCGGGCTTGACAAAGAAGTCCACTGCGCCGGCGCGCATGGCCCGCACCACCGTTTCGATGCCGCCATGGGCGGTCAGCATGATCACCGGCAGATCGGGCTCGCGCGCCTTGATCGCCTCCAGGGTCTCCACCCCGTCCATGCCGGGCATGATCATGTCGAGCATGACCACGTCGATCCCGCCGCGCTTCACGGCGGCCAGGCCGGAATCGCCGTCCTCGGCGCCCTGGAAGGTATGTCCTTGCTTCTCCAGCACCGCCTGCATCAGGCGGCGCTGGGTCGGATCGTCATCGACGACCAATACGGTCTTCGCCATTGCACCCACGCCCTTTCGGTCCCATCCACCGGGGGCGGCTTCTGAGCGGCGCCGGCCGGGGTGTTCCCCGTCCCGGCCCCGCGGCCGTCTCCCGTCTTGATGCGCACCGTTATGGGACACGCCCGGTAAAGATCACGTGTAAGGCCCGGTGAGAATTGGTTAGGGTAAAGAAAGGGTTAGGGACGAGGCGTGGCCACCGTCCGCCACCTATTTGACGCGCCGCAGCACGAGGGCTAACCCTTTCATCTGTTTCCAATCCTTGTTTTTGGATGCCCCCTTCATGACCGACCCCGCCCCCCTGCCTCCGCCGCTGGCGCAATTCGCCGGCAAGCCTGTGCCCGCGCCGGACTGGTTTGCCGACGCGCTGGCGGCGCCTTTCGAGACGGGGGCCGTCGAGCGGGACGGCGTGCGTCTGGTGTGGAAGGCGTGGGGCAAGCGCGGCGATCCGGCGCTGGTGCTGATCCATGGCGGTACGGCGCACAAGGGCTGGTGGGATGCGCTGGGCCCGTTCCTGGCTGCGCCAGGGCGCCGGGTGATCGCGCCTGATCTCGCCGGCATGGGGCAAAGCGGCTGGCGCGAGGTCTACACCATGACCGACCACGCCGCCGACATGCGCGCGGCGGCTGAAGACGCCGGCGCGTTCGAGGGCGGCAAGCCTATTTTCGTGGGCCATTCCTTCGGCGGGTTCGTGACGCTGCAGGCCGCTACGGAGTTTGGCGCGGACCTGCGCGCGGCGGTGATCCTGGACAGCCCGATCCGCAAACCGGAAAAGCAGCGCGAAGGTTCGCCGCCGCGCCGGGGCGGGCGAGTCTATACTGATCTCGCCGCCGCGCTGGCTCGCTTCCGCCTGCTGCCGGCCCAGCCGTGCGACAAAGTGTGGCTGGTGGACCATGTGGCGCGCGGTTCGCTGCGTGAAGCCGAGGGCGGCTGGACCTGGTGGTTTGATCCCGATCTGTGGGCCAAGCTCACCTATCAGCGGCGCGATCCGGAGGCTGCTGCTGCGGCGCTGGGCTGCCCGCTGGCCTTCATCCGGGGCGAGCGCTCAGATCTCATGAACACCGAGACCTGGGCCTATATGCGCTCGGTCTTCACCCGATCGCCCTTCATCACCGTGCCGCGCGCGCGCCATCACCTGATCCTGGATGACCCGATTGCAGTGGTGTCCGCGCTCGATGCCCTCGTCGAGGGGTGGGCGCCGCGTAAATCAGGCTGACGGGTGGCATGCCCCTGCGGCGCTTGCCGCCTTGGCGGGGGCGCCCGGTCATGCTAGAGGCGCCCCATGCAGGAGCGAGCGCTCCGGAGCCTTTCCAGACAAGGATCGAGACGATGGCTGAAGACTACACCCGCGGTCAGATGGACATTTCCCATCACAAGGCGACCTACGGCGCCGTCATGAAGGTGTCGGTGTTCATCTCGGTCCTGCTGGGTCTGATCGTGCTGTATCTGACCCTGGTGTTCGGGGCCGGCACGAACTGGATCAGCGCCCTGATTGTGTCTCTGATTGCGGGCGGTCTGGCCGGGTTCATGCTCAAGCAGGGCCCGCGCTACTGGGCGTTCCTGGGCGTGCTGACAGTGATCGCCCTGATGGCGGGCGGGATCACCCTGCTGCTCGCCAGCGCCTGACGCGACCGCGCCGGGCCAGAAACCCATTGCCTTTCCAGCCGAGTCGCGCATGCTGGACACAGGTTAAAGCCGCGCCGCTCAAGGGATTTGCATGCGAATCGCCATCCTTGCCGAAACTTATCCGGGCGAGACCCGGGTCGCCGCCACGCCTGACAGCGTGAAAGCGCTGGTCAAAACCGGCGCCGAGGTGCTGGTGGAATCCGGCGCGGGCGCCCGCGCCGATTTCGCCGACGCCGCCTATGAAGCCGCTGGCGCCGCCGTGAGCGCGCGCGGTGATGTGGTGAAGGCGGCGGACGCCCTGTTCTGTGTGCGCCGGCCCGATGCCGCCGTGATCAAGGGCCTGAAGAAGGGCGCCGTGATGGTCGGGCTGTTCGAGCCCCATGGCGCGGTGGACTTCGCCGGGTCCTGCGCCAAGGCGGGCGTCAATGCGCTGGCCATGGAATTTACCCCGCGCATCACGCGCGCCCAGTCCATGGACGCGCTGTCGTCCCAGTCCAACCTCGCCGGCTACCGCGCCGTGGTGGAAGCCGCCACGCTCTATGGCCGCGCCTTCCCGATGATGATGACGGCGGCGGGCACCATCGCCGCTGCGCGCGTCTTCGTGATGGGCGTCGGCGTCGCCGGCTTGCAGGCCATCGCCACGGCCCGGCGCCTGGGCGCCATTGTGACCGCCACCGACGTGCGCCCCGCCGCCAAAGAGCAGGTGGCCTCGCTGGGCGCCAAGTTCGTCGCGGTCGAGGATGAAGAGTTCAAGGCCGCCGAGACCGCCGGCGGTTACGCCAAGGAAATGAGCGACGACTACAAGGCCAAACAGGCCGAGCTGGTCGCAGCGCACATCCTCAAGCAGGACGTGATCATCACAACCGCGCTGATCCCGGGGCGCCCGGCGCCGCGCCTGCTGACCAAGGCCATGGTCGAGACCATGAAGCCGGGCTCGGTGATCATCGACATCGCCGCGGCCAATGGCGGCAATTGCGAGCTGACGAAATCGGGCGAGATGGTTGTCCATAACGGGGTGAAGATCGCCGGCTATGGCGATCTGCCTTCGCGCCTGGCGGCCGATTCCTCGAACCTGCTGGCGCGCAACCTGGTCAATCTCTTCCCGCTTCTGCGCGCCGAAGACGGCGCGCTCAGCCCCCACTGGGACGACGACATCATCAAGGGCATGGCCCTGACCCGGGATGGCGAGATCGTCCATCCCACCCTCAAAGGAGACGGCTCATGAAACGCCGCATCATCCAGCTCGCCATCGCCGTGACGGCCATCGTCACGCTCAGCGCATTCGCCGCCGCCGCCATCATCGCGGGCTAAGCCCCGCACGCCGCCTCACGGAGCCTGACATGGACGCAGTTGATCCGAATGTTTTCCGCCTGGCGATTTTCGTGCTCGCCGTGTTCGTGGGCTATTACGTGGTCTGGTCGGTGACCCCGGCCCTGCACACCCCGCTCATGAGCGTGACCAACGCCATCTCCTCGGTGATCATTGTCGGCGCCCTGATTGCGGCCGCCGCGGCCGCCGCCAGCGAAGGCGCGCAATTCGCCAAGGGCCTCGGCGTGCTGGGCGTGCTGCTGGCCAGCATCAATATCTTTGGCGGCTTCCTCGTCACCCAGCGCATGCTGGCGATGTACAAGAAGAAGGAGCGCCCCGCCAAACCGGCCAAGGGTGAGTCCTGATGCGCGCTCAGTCCAGCGGCGTGATCGCGGCGGCCACCGCCTTCCTGTGCGCCGAGGGCGCAGCGCAGGCCCAGATGGTCCCGCGCGCCGAGCACGGCGCCGTTCCGCTCATACTCGAGCCCATGGAGGCTTTTGAGCCGATCACCGTTGCGCGTGGCGAGCGGGTATTTAACGAGCGCCTGACGCCGCGCTATGTGGCGCGCATGACCGAGGACGCGCCCGAGCGGCCGCGCCCCGGTCCGCTGCCCGGCGCTGCGGCGGGAGATTTGTTATACGGCGTGCGCCTGCAGACCGGTTTTGCATACTGCCAGCGTATTGATGTCGCGGCGCCCAACCGCACCGTGCAATGCTATCGCGATTTCGACGACAATGGCACGTTCGATGGCGGATACGTCACCGAACATAACGGCTTCGCCACCCAGGTCATTCCGTCGCTTCTCCACGGCCTTGCCGGCATTCCCAGCGTTGCATTCGAGCGCGCGTCGCCGGCGGCCTTCGGCTCGGTTGACGGGCACTGGACCTTCGACCGGTGGCGGCGCGGCAAGGCCCGATTCCACCTCTTCGTGGAAGGCCAGCGTCTGTCCGATCCCATGACTTGCGAGCTCCTTGATGACCATCCCGGTCTGTGTTCGCTGGCCGGCTTAGCGCTTCGCATCACCGAGACGTCAGGCGGCGGGGCGACGATCACGCTCGCCGGCCAGGCCGAACGCCGCCTAATGATGATCACCACCAGCGGCGCGTTTTAAGCCGCACCGACCGTCCCGCCACGAGGCTCTGTTCATGTCCGCAGATTTCGCCGCCCTCCTGTATCTCGTCTCCGGGATCCTGTTCATCATGGCCCTGCGCGGCCTGTCGAGCCCCGAGACCTCGCGTCAGGGCAATTATCTCGGCATGGCCGGCATGGCCGTGGCGGTGGGCACGACGCTGATCGTGGTCGATCTGACCGGCCTTGGCATCATCCTGATCCTGGGCGCGGTGATCATCGGCGGCGGCATCGGCGCGGTGATCGCGCGGCGCATCGCCATGACCGACATGCCCCAGCTGGTGGCGGGCTTCCACTCGCTGGTGGGTCTGACCGCCGTTCTGGTGGCAGCCGCGGCCCTGTACGAGCCGGAGGCGTTCGGGATTTCCGCGCCGGGCGGCGGGCTCAAGGCCTTGTCGCTGGTGGAGCTGGCGATCGGCGTGGCCATCGGCGCCATCACCTTCTCCGGTTCGGTCATCGCCTTCATGAAACTGCAGGGCCTGATGAGCGGCGCGCCCATCGTGTTCAAGGGCCAGCACTGGCTCAATCTCGGCCTGGGCATCGCGGCGGCGGTCTTCATCGTGTTCCTCACCGCCAGCGGCGGGGACAACAAGACCGCGTTCTGGATCATCACGCTACTCGCTCTGGTGCTGGGCGTGCTGCTGATCATTCCCATCGGTGGCGCGGACATGCCGGTGGTGGTGTCCATGCTCAACTCCTATTCGGGCTGGGCCGCGGCCGCGTTGGGCTTCACGCTGGAGAACACGGCGCTTCTGATCACTGGCGCGCTGGTGGGCTCGTCGGGCGCCATCCTGTCCTACATCATGTGCAAGGGCATGAACCGGTCCTTCATCTCGGTCATCCTGGGCGGGTTCGGCGCCGATGCGGCCTCCGCCGGCGCCCACGGCCAGGTGGACCGCGCCGTGAAGATGGGCTCCGCCGAGGACGCCGCCTTCATCATGAAAAATGCCAGCAAGGTCATCATCGTGCCGGGCTATGGCATGGCGGTGGCGCAGGCCCAGCATGCCCTGAAGGAAATGGCCGATACGCTCAAAGCCGAAGGCGTGGATATCGCCTATGCGATCCACCCGGTGGCCGGCCGCATGCCGGGACATATGAACGTGCTGCTGGCCGAAGCCCAGGCGCCCTATGACGAGGTGTTCGAGCTGGAAGACATCAATGCCGAGTTCGCCACTGCCGACGTCGCTTTCGTCATCGGCGCCAATGACGTGACCAACCCGGCGGCCGAAGACGATCCCACCAGCCCGATCTACGGCATGCCTGTGCTGCAGGTGTGGAAAGCGCGCACGGTGATGTTCGTCAAGCGGTCCATGGGGTCTGGCTATGCCGGCATCGAGAATCCGCTATTCTTCCGCGACAACACGCTGATGCTGCTGGGCGACGCCAAGAAGATGACCGAGACCATCGTCAAATCGCTGGACTAGAGGCCGGGCGCGCTCACGCGCCGTCCAGCACCGGATAAGCTGTGCTCATCTTGATCGTCTCCATGGAGAAATGGCTGGAGACGTCGTTGAGATCGGCGATCTGGATCAGCTCTTTGTAGATCGCGTCGAAGTGCTCCATGTCGCGCGCCGCCACCTTGATGAGGTAGTCGGTCTCCCCGCTCATGCGGTGAAACTCCAACACGTGGCCGAGGCCGGACACGCCGCGCGCAAAGCGCTCCAGCCAGCGGTCATTGTGCTGATTGGTCTTCACAGCGATGAAGGCGACCAGCTTCAGCCCCAGCGCCCGCGGATCGGCCAATGCGACCTTGCGCAGGATGACGCCGCTTTCCGTGAGCCGCTTGACCCGGCGCCAGCACGGCGTCTGGGACAGGCCGACCCGTTCGGCCAGCTCGGCGATGGGCAAATCGGCATCCTGTTGCAGCCAGTGCAGGATCTTGCGGTCAATGGAATCCAGTTTCGCGGCCATGAGTAGAATAATCTCCTATATCCGGATCACTGAGCGCATGATTTTGGACGCCTTTTCTACGCGAACTGCGCCATCCTTCCAAGCATCATCGCTCCGGACAGGACCTGACCGCCATGATCAAGCGCGCCTTCACCGAACACCCCGCCTCTGTGGGCGAGAGCTATGGCGCGCATCTGGCCCAGGCCTCGTCCTTCGGCTTCGCCATGATCGGCGCCGGGTTCGCCTGCCTGGTCCACGGCCTCTTCCCCTTCCTGTTCGTGAAGTCAGGCTCGCGTTGTATCGAGGAATTGCACCGGCGCATGGTGACCCATCGCGATCAGCGCCACGCGGCCCCGGCCACCGGCGCGCCCGGAACGGTCCGGCGCGAGGGCGAAGCCTGACTCTGGCGGCCGTTTCGGCCCGCGTGAATCGAGTTCCATCGTGATCTTTCTCTGGCGGCCGCGCGCCGCGCTCCCTCTGCTTCCCGGCCTGGCGGTTGCGCTGGTGCTGGCGGGCGCTGCCCTTGCCGTTTCCGGCGTGACCCCGGCCTGGCTGGGCGCCCCGGCGCTGGCGCTGCTGGCGGGCATGGCCCTGCGGGCGGTCTTGCGCGGCGCGCCGGCTGTGATCGAGCGTGGTCTCGCTACGGCCTATGGTCCTGTGCTCAAGGCGGCGGTGGTGCTGCTGGGCCTGCGCCTGGGCAGTCACGACATCGCGGCCATTGGCTGGTCGGGCGCCGCACTGGCGGTGGCGGCCGTGGCCATCGGGTTCACCGCGACGCTGGGCCTCGCGCGCCTCATGGGCGTGGACCGGGACATGGCGCGGGTGATGGCCGCCGGCGTCTCCATTTGCGGCGCGTCGGCGGCGCTGGCGGCGGGCGCGGCGCTCAAGGCCAGGCAGGAAACCATCACCACCACGCTGGCGGCCATCACCCTGATGGGAGGCCTCGCCATGGTCGCCATCCCCGTGATCGCTCACGCAGCAGGGCTCAGCGCGCTGGCCGGCGGGGTCTGGGCGGGAGCATCGCTGCACGAGCTCGCCCACGCCACCGGCGCGGCTTCGGCCATGGGCGAAGAGGCGGGCGCGGCCGGCGTCAGCGCCAAGCTCATCCGTGTGGCCATGCTGGCGCCGGTGCTGATGCTGCTGGCGCCGGGCGGGGCGCCGGGTTCGACGGGGCTCGGCCGGCTTCTGCCGCCCTGGTTCGTCACCGGATTCGCAGTGGCGGCGCTGGTGGCCTGGCAGGCGCCCCTTGCGCCGGAGCTTATTGCGGCCAGCGCCTGGCTCGCCTCGCTCTTGTTCTGTGCGGCGCTGGCGGCGCTGGGTCTGGCGATTGATCCGCGCCGGATCACGCAGGCGGGCTGGCGTCCTCTGGCCCTGTGCGCGCTGGCCTCCCTGATCCTGCTCGGGACCACATTCACAGGCGCCGCGCTGTTTTTGTGAGCGGGTCATTTTGGCTCTGGACACGACATAAGCATATCTTTATATCTGATGACGCGCCGATTTGAGCTTCAGCTTGCGGGCGCGGAACAAGTGCAGCTAAAGCGAAGCGACTGAGTGGTTCACACGCCCTGACCGGGGCGTGCGTGCGCCCAGACGCTGCCTCCTGTTCCCGCCCGTGCGCTCAAGCGCCAGCTGTGACCGGAGACCGATATGACCGCCTTACTCACCACCCCGAAGCCCGTCCAGACCTACGCTGACACGTCCGCGATGGCCGTCCCCGTGACACTGGAAGCGCGTCTCGCGGCGCGCCGGGCCGTCCGGCCCCTGCGCACGGTGGTGCTGGGATGCGGCGTGGTGGGCGGCGGGGTCATTGATAATCTGCCCGAACCCCTGATCCTCACCGCCATTCTGGCGCGCACCGGGCGTCCTGAGGGCGCTTACCCGGCGCCGGTATTCACCGATGCGGACGCTGTGTTCGCCACCCGGCCCGATCTGGTGATCGAGGCCCTGCCGGGCGGCGCCGAGGCTGAGGCGCTTCTCGCCCGCGCGGTGGCGGAGGGCTGCCACGTGATCAGCGCCAACAAGGATGTGGCCGCACGCCGGCCCGACCTGGTCCGCGAGGCGCGTGCGGCAGGCCTTGTGTTCGCCCACTCCGCCGCGGTCGGCGGCGGCGCGCCGGTGCTGGAGACAGTGGCGCGGCTGGCCGCGTCCGGCGCCGGGATCGCTCGTGTGCGCGGCGTGCTCAATGGCACATCCAATTTCGTGCTCGACCGGTTGCAGAGGGGAGAGAGCCTGGAAAGCGCCGTGGCGGCGGCTCAGGCGGCGGGATTCGCCGAAGCCGACCCCAGCGCCGATCTGGACGGGCTGGACGCGGCCAACAAACTGGTGCTGATCGCCCGTGAAGCCTGGGGCGTCAGCCTGGACCCGGCCTCGGTGACGCGCGAATCCATCTCTCATCTCCCCGCCAGCGCTGCGGCCAGCGCCCGGCGCCAGTCGCGCCGCCTGCGTCAGGTGGCGCTGCTGGAGCGCGTGGGCAGCCGGGTGCGCGCATGCGTGCGGATTGAAGCGCTGGACGAGGCCGACGCGCTGGCGCGCACGCGCGACGAAGGCAATTGCGTGGTGCTCAGCCCCGAACGCGGCGCACAGGTGATCGTCGCGGGCAAGGGCGCCGGGCGGGCGCCCACGGCGGCCAGCATGCTGGGCGATGTGCACCGGCTGATCGCATCGGTATGTGCATGACCGCGCTGGCAAGGAAGGCCGAGCCGGCGTCCTGGCCGGTTGAGGACATCGTGTGCGGCTTCGCGGCCCGCAGCGGCGCCTGGTACGAGGCGGCGGGACGCGTTGCAGGCGCGCCGGACGGACCGGTCACTGTGGTGCTGGGCGGCATCTCCGCCGGGCGCAGGCTGTTGCCGGACGCTGACGGTGCGGGCTGGTGGCCCGGCGTGGCGGGGCCCGGCGGGGCGCTGGACCCGCGCCGTGGGCGGTTCCTGAGCCTTGATTTTCTCGGCAGCGAGGCGCGGCCCTTCCCCAGCGTGGAGGACCAGGCGGACGCCGTACTGGCCCTCGCCGACGCTGCCGGGATTGATCGGTTTGCACTGGCCGGGGCGAGCTATGGCGGGATGATCGCGCTGGCGATCGCCGCCGCCGCGCCGGACCGGGTCGTTCGGGCGGACATTCTGTGCGCTTCCGCGCGACCGCATCCCATGGCGGCGGCCTGGCGCTCCATCCAGCGCGAGATCGTGCATCTGGGTCTGGAGACCGGGCGCGGCGCGCAGGCGCTGGATCTGGCCCGGCGCCTGGCCATGACCACCTACCGCACGCCGGAGGAGTTCGCAGGCCGGTTCGCCAGCCCCGCTGAAACAGAATCCTATCTGGCCGCCTGCGGCGCGCGCTATGCGGCGGTGACGGAGCCGGAGCGGTTCCTCGTGCTGTCCCAGTCCATGGACGCCGTGGACATCGCCATGGAGACCATCGCGGTTCCGCTGCGCTTCCTCGCGATCAATTCCGACCGGCTGGTGCCGCCCGAAGATGTGGCGGCCACCGCCGCCCGCGCCCCGCGCGCCAGCGTCATCCGTATTGACAGCCTGTATGGCCATGACGGTTTCCTCAAAGAGGTCGAGGCGGTCAACGCCTTCCTGGCAGGGCGGTCATGAGCCGCATCCGCACACGGGCGGCGCGCGCGGGCATCAATGCCGATCCGGTTCAGGGCGCGGTGGTGGCGCCGGTCAGCCTGTCGGCGGCCTATCGCCGGGACGATCCGGCTGTGCCCGGGCCCTTCGACTATGCCCGCACCGCCCATCCGGGCCGGGACCTGCTGGCGCGCGCCATCGCCGATCTGGAAGGCGCAGCGGGCGCGGTGGTCACCGCGTCGGGCATGGCGGCCATCGATCTCATTCTCAACGACCTTCCCAATGGCGCGCGCATCGTGTGCGCCCATGATTGCTATGGCGGCACGCGGCGCCTGTTCGATGCGCGCACGGCGCAGCGCGGGTTTGATCTGGTCTATGCCGATTGCACCGATCCGGCGGCGCTGGCCCGCGCGCTGGCGCCCGGCGCGGCGCTGGCATTCTTCGAGACCCCGTCCAATCCGCGCCTGCGCCTGACCGATCTGGCCGCCGCGTGTACGCTGGCGCGCGAGGCGGGCGCATTGAGCGTAGTGGACAATACCGTCCTGTCGCCGGTGCTGCAGCGGCCCCTGGAACATGGCGCAGACGTGTCGCTCGCCTCCATCACCAAGCTGATCAATGGTCATTCGGATATGGTGGGCGGCGTGGTGTGCACGCGCGATGGCGCGCTTGCAGAACGCCTGGCCTGGTGGGCCAATGCCGCCGGTACGGGCGGGGCGGCGTTTGATGCATTTCTCGCCTTGAGGGGCTTGCGCACCTTGCCGGTGCGCGCCCGGGTGCAGTCTGAAAGCGCTGGCGAAATCGCCGCGCGCCTTTCCGCGCATCCGGCTATAGCGCGGGTGGATTATCCAGGGCTCGCCAGCCATCCCGGCCACGTCATCGCCGCGCGCCAACAGGACGGGTTCGGGCCGCTGTTGAGCTTCGAGCTCAAGGCCGGAACCGATGCGGCGCGCGCGCTGTCGAGCCAGACCACCCTTTTCACCCTCGCCCAGTCGCTGGGCGGGGTTGAATCGCTGGTGTCCATCCCGGCCCTGATGACCCATGCGGCAATGAGCCCGCAGGCGCGCGCGCAGGCTGGCGTCGGTGACGGTCTGGTGCGCCTGTCGGTGGGGCTGGAGGATGTGGAGGATTTGTGGGCTGATCTCGACGCGGCGCTCAGCGCCCTCTAGTCAGATTTCCTGCGAAACCGGGTCCCGTGCGGGCGCGAAGCCCGCTAGTGTATCGGCGCGCTGTATTGCACGCACCTCAGGGAGATTCTCGCCATGGCCGCCCCTCTCGGCTCGAAAGCCAATCCGTCCCAGTATGACTGCTATCCCGATCTGGCCGAGGACGAGCCCTATTTCGTCATCCGCGCCCATGACGCCCTGTCCAGTGCGCTGGTCGAGCTGCACGCCTATATCGGCGCGGGGCAGTCCGGGGCGGCGCACAACAAGCTGGCCGAGATCATGGAGCTGACCCGCGACCGCGCCCCGCGCCCCGCCGGCAGCCCGAAATATCGCGAGACCTTCGCCATCTCCCAATCCATGGAGCAATGGCGCGACACCCATCCCAAGAGCTGACGCCTCAAACGCAAACCGGCGCGCCGTGGGAAGCGGCGCGCCGGGTCAGTCAGGTGAACGCGTCTTCAGATTTCGGACCCGGCCGGGCGCGGGCTTGGGGGGAGGGGATCGCGCCCGGCCGGTCCGTGGCTCATCCGGGCAATCAGGCGGCGGACGCCTTCTTTGCGCCGGAGAGCAGCTTGGCGCCGGTCCGGCCATCGGTGCGGCCATTGACCTCGATCCGGCGCGGCTTCATGGCCTCGGGCACTTCACGCTCGAGGCGGATGGCCAGAAGCCCGTTCTCAAGGCGCGCATCGCGGACCTGGATATGGTCAGCCAGGTGGAAGCGCCGCTCGAACGAGCGTTCCGCAATGCCGCGGTGCAGGAAATTGCGGCTGTCCTGGGAGTCATTGACGGCGCGCTTGCCGGCCACGGACAGGACGTTCTCCTGAACCTCGACATCGATGTCGTTTTCCGAAAAGCCCGCCACAGCCAGCTCGATCAGGTATTCGTGCTCGCTGACCTGCTCGATATTGTAGGGCGGGTAGGCGACACCGGTCTCCTGCTTGGCGGCGGTGTCGATCATGTCGGCCAGCCGGTCAAAACCGACAATGGTCCGGTAAAGCGGGGTGAAGTCTACAGTACGCATCGCGATCCTCCTTCGAAGCGATCTGGCGCGCTCCCGGTGTGGAAGAGCGCCCTTTGCAGTTTCTGTTCGCCCCCTGTCGGGCCCGCCTGAGCAGCGCCGGACGTCAGGGCCGTCGTTCTGTCAGGCCCCGTCTGGCGGCCCGACGAAACCGATGTGGGAATCGATTCTGCGCTCTGCAAGAGGCGCCCCGCCACTTGCCGGACCGACGTGGTTTGGCCATGACTTGTGACCCTGGCCGCAACGGAGTTGCCTGATGATCCGGTCTGCCCGCCCTTTGTCCGCCCTGGCGCTCTGCGCCGGTTTCAGCCTATGGCTCGCTGCATGCGGCGGCGAGGCGCCCGATCCCGACGCGCCGCCTGCAGATGATGCGGCTTCGGACGCGGCGTCCGACGGGTCTGAAACCGCGCCGCAGGACACGCCCGGATCGGAGCCTGCCGAAGCGCTGGACTTCACCCGGCTGGGCGATGTCACCGCGGCGCCCTGGCGCGATGCGGCGGCGCGGGCGCGCGATGCGGCGCGCAACCCCGCCGACACGCTGGAGTTTTTCACTCTCGACCCGGCCTCCACCATCGTTGAGATCTGGCCGGGCGGCGGCTGGTACACCGATGTCCTGGCGCCCTGGATCGCCGCCCATGGCGGAATCTATGTGGCGGCCTGGACAGCGGTGGAGCCGGACGATGCGGGCGCACTGGCCCTGCGCGAGCGGTTCGCGGCGCGGTTTGAACAGCCCGCCTTCGGCGACCTCACCCTGACCGCTTTCGGGCCGGAAGGCTTCACAGGGTTCGAGCCCGGCGCCGCCGACGCCATCGTGACCTTCCGCAACACCCATAACTGGATGGCGGGCGGTTTTGTCGAGACCGCCTATGAGGCCATGTTCGAGGCGCTGAGGCCCGGCGGGCTGCTGGGCGTGGTGGAGCACCGCCTGCCCGCCAACCGGGTGCAGGACCCGCGCGCGGCGTCGGGCTATGTGCAGGAAGACTATGTCATCGCGCTCGCCGTGGAGGCGGGATTCGAGCTGGTCGGCGCCAGCGAGATCAACGCCAATCCGGCCGATACGGCTGATCACCCGTTCGGGGTCTGGACCCTGCCGCCGGTGAGCCGCACCTCGCCGTTGGGCGAGCCGCCCGACCCGTCCTTTGACCGCGCACCATACGAGGCGATCGGGGAATCGGACCGGATGACGCTGCTGTTCCGCAAGCCGGAGACCGACTGATGTTCGCCGCCCTTCTGGCTGCGCTGGCGCTGGCGGGCGCAGATCTTCCGGCGCCCGAGGCCCGCACAATTCCGGCCGAACGTATCTTTGCCTTCTGGGGCGAATACAACGCTTTGCCGGAGGACGAACGCGACGCCTTCACCCTGCGCTATGAGCTGCGTGCGCAGCCCGGTCCGGACGGGCAGGCGCGGCGCTTCTGGACGGGGCTGGAGGGCGAGGACTGGCGTGCGCTGGAGCCGGGCCCGGACGGCGCCGTGGCGCCGCCCGCGCCGGACCGGCTGGCGGCCGGCCTTTTGCTGGTGACCGACGCGCCCCAGGGCGGCGTTGCGGTGAATGTGCAATTTGTCCTGACCGGTGCGCCGTCGCAAACTTATGAACTTGCCTATCTCCAGGCGGCGCTGGCCCAGACCCGGGCCGCCATGCGCCGCGCACTTGGTTTGCGCGCTCTGATCGCGCCGCGGCCCCGCCGCATTGACTTCGTGTTCGACGGACCTTCGCCCGACGCCTTCGCGGTCTTTCCCGACGGGCGCGAGGAAGAGCTGACAAGCGTGTTCGAGCGCGTGATCCAGCTTGACCCTGGCGCGCGCGAACTGCGCGGCGTGCAGACAATCCGGTTCGGGCGCGCCCCGGACGCCGTGCGCATCATCGTGGCGAACTAGTTTGGTTCAGCACTTCACCAGGCCGCCGCACACTTCCGGCGCGCCCTGGCAGCACTCATTGACCAGAAAGCCCAGAAGCTCGCGCACGGCCTCGAGATCGGGCGCATAGATACGCTGACGTCCGTCCCGGCGCACCGTCACCAGCCCGGCGCCCAGCAGGACGTTCAGATGGGATGACAAATTGGACGCGCTGACCTGTGCCGACCCGGCCAGCGCCCCCGCCGCCAGTCCCTCCGGCCCGGCGCGCATGAGGGCGCGAAACACGGTCAGCCGCGTCTCATGCGCCAGCGCGCCCAGCCGCGCCGAGGCCTGGCCGGTGAGGGCGTCCTGGGCCGTTGCGAGCGTGTCTGCGATCATGTGCCGCCTCTCATTTCAATATCTCTTGAAATGTTGAAGTAAGGATCGTATCACGGCCACTCACGGGCGGCAAAACCGGTTTGATGGCGGGGCATGCGATGAACATTCTGATCCTGTGCACGGGTAATTCGGCGCGGTCGATCCTGGGCGAGGCGTTGTTCGCTGCGCTGGGGAAGGGGCGCGTCACCGCCTTCTCCGCCGGGTCCAATCCAAAGGGCGCGCCGCACCCTGAAGCGCTGGCCACGCTGGCGCGCCACGGTCATGACATCACGCGCTTTCGCTCCAAGCGCTGGGACGAGTTCGAGGCGCCGGGCGCGCCGGTCATGGACGCGGTGATCACGGTGTGCGATTCGGCGGCCAGAGAACCCTGCCCGGTCTGGCCCGGCGCGCCGGCCCGCGCCCACTGGGGCCTGCCCGACCCCGCCCATATCGATGATCCCGACGCCTGCCGCGCGGCGTTCGAGGCGACGTATGCGGCGCTGGACGCGCGCGTCCGGCATGTGCTGGCCTCGGACGCCGGCCCGCACGATCCCAAAGGGCTGAGCGCCGCCCTCAAAGCCGCCCATGAGGCCTGTTCATGACCGATATCACCCGGGACAAGCCCGCCGCCGGGATCGGCCTGTTTGAAAAATGGCTCTCTGTCTGGGTGGCGCTGGCGATTCTGGCCGGGGTTGGTCTGGGCTATGTGTTTCCCGGCGCGTTCAATGGGCTGGCGGGGCTGGAATACGCCTCGGTGAACCTGCCCGTGGCGGTGCTGATCTGGGCCATGGTCTACCCGATGATGATCAGCGTGGACTTCACCAGCCTCGCCCGGGTGAGCGACAAGCCCAAGGGGTTGGTCATCACCCTCGTCGTAAACTGGTTGATCAAGCCTTTTTCCATGGCGGCTCTGGCGGTGGTGTTCTTCGAGTTTGTCTTTGCACCCTTCATCGAGCCCGAAGACGCCACACAATACATCGCCGGGCTGATCCTGCTTGGCGCCGCGCCGTGCACCGCGATGGTGTTCGTCTGGTCCCAGCTCACCAAGGGCGATCCGAATTACACGCTGGTGCAGGTGGCGGCCAATGACGTCATCATGGTGTTCGCCTTCGCGCCGCTGGTGGCGATCCTGCTGGGGGTTACCGATATCGCCGTGCCTTGGGACACGCTGATCCTGTCGACGGTGCTGTATGTGGTGATCCCGCTGCTTGCAGGCATCGCGACCCGGCTGTGGCTGACGCGCGGGCTGGCCAGGACGGACGGCGAGGCGCGGGTGGCCGCCTTCACCGGACGGGTCAAACCAGCATCGGTCATTGGCCTCATCGCCACGGTGGTGTTGCTGTTCGGTTTTCAGGGCGATGTGATCCTGGAACGCCCGCTGGTCATCGCCATGATCGCGGCGCCGCTGCTCATTCAGGCCTATGGCATTTTCGCCATCGCCTATGCGGCGGCCTGGGCGTGGAAGACGCCCCACCGCATCGCCGCGCCCTGCGCGCTGATCGGCACATCGAACTTCTTCGAGCTCGCCGTGGCGGTGGCCATCGTCATGTTCGGGGTCAATTCCGGCGCGGCGCTCGCCACTGTGGTGGGCGTGCTGGTGGAGGTGCCGGTGATGCTGTCGCTGGTGGCGCTGGCCAACCGCACGCGGCGCTTCTTCCCGGAGGCGTGAAGTCCATGACCGCTGATCCAAACGATACGCCGCAAATGGACGAGGACAGCTTCCGCACGCCCGAACCGGACCGGCTGTTCCCGCCCGTGCGCGCCACCCACCGCCCGCGCATCCTCCTGCTCTACGGATCGCTCAGGGAGGTGTCCTACAGCCGTCTGGCGGCGGAGGAAGCGGCGCGTATTCTGGAGCGGCTGGGCGCGGAGACGCGCTTCTTCAATCCGTCGGGACTGCCCCTGCCCGACGACGCCGAGGCCAGCCATCCCAAGGTGGCCGAGCTGCGCGAGCTGGTGACCTGGTGCGAGGGCATGGTGTGGTCGAGCCCGGAGCGCCACGGCGCCATGACCGGTGTGATGAAGGCGCAGATCGACTGGATCCCGCTTTCGCTGGGCGCGGTGCGGCCCACGCAAGGCAAGACGCTCGCGGTGATGCAGGTCTGTGGCGGGTCGCAGAGCTTCAACGCTGTCAGTCAGCTGCGCGTACTTGGCCGCTGGATGCGGCTGATCACCATTCCCAACCAGTCCTCCATCGCCAAGGCCTGGCAGGAATTCGGGCCGGACGGACGCATGCGTCCCTCGCCCTATTATGACCGGATCGCCGATGTGATGGAGGAGCTCATGAAATTCACGCTCCTGACCCGCGACTGCGCCGATTATCTCGTGGACCGGTATTCCGAACGGAAGGAAACGGCCGAGGCGCTGATGGCCCGGGTGAATCAGCAGGCTTTGTGAGGCGCGGCGTCCCTCACGCCTCGACACCGGGGCATGTCGCGCACTAGCATCGCGCTCCAGCCTTGGGAGCACCCCATGATCCTCGCCGCCTTCGCCTCCGCCGCCCTTCTGTCCACTGCCGAAGCGCCCGGATCCTATGAGCTGCGCCTTGAAGAGCGGGTGTGCCGCGTCGTGCTGGATGCGCCGAGCGCTGCGCCGGAAGGATCGTTGGTCACCGTCGATGGCGCCGCCGGCCTGGTGATGGCCTTCCCAGATTGCCCGGCGGGGCTCGATGAGGCGGCCTTCTGGCGCCTCAACACAGAAGACAGCATGCTGACCCTCTTTGATGGTATGGGCGGCGTGCTGATGACTGCCGCCCCGGACGAGCTGCGCGGCTGGGCGGGCGAGACCGCCAGCGGGGCGCAGGCGCAGCTGTCGCGCCGCTGAGCGCACGCGCGTGCCCAGCCTCGACAAGACGCGGCGCCAGCGGCTAAACCGGCCCGGATAATCATCGAACAAAACAAAAGACGCCGCCCGCCAGAGGCGGCGCAAGGAGGAAGCCCCATGTCCGGCCCCCGCGAAGTTCCCCACTACATCAACGGCCAGCGCGTCGCCGGGACGTCGGGCCGTCATGGCGATGTTTTCGATCCCAATACCGGCGCGGTGCAGGCGCGCGTGGGGCTGGCCAGCACGGCCGAGCTGGGCCAGGCGGTGGCCGCCGCCAAAGCCGCCCAGCCAGCCTGGGCCGCCACCAATCCGCAAAAGCGCGCGCGGGTCCTGTTCCGTTTCAAGGAACTGATGGAGCGCGAGATTGACGATCTGGCCTGGCTGCTGGCCACCGAGCACGGCAAGGTGGTCGCTGACGCCAAGGGCGATATCCAGCGCGGACTGGAAGTGATCGAGTTCGCCTGCGGCGTGCCGCACCTGATGAAGGGCGAATACACTGAAGGCGCCGGTCCCGGCATCGATGTTTACTCCATGCGCCAGCCGCTGGGCGTGGCCGCGGGCATCACCCCGTTCAACTTCCCCGCCATGATCCCGATGTGGATGTTCGGCGTGGCCATCGCCTGCGGCAATGCCTTCATCCTCAAACCGTCTGAAAAAGACCCCAGCGTGCCGCTGCGCCTGGCCGAGCTGATGACCGAGGCCGGCCTGCCCGATGGCATCCTCAACGTCGTCCACGGCGACAAGGAGGCGGTGGACGCGATCCTGCACCACCCTGACATCAAGGCGGTGAGCTTTGTGGGATCGTCCGACATCGCCCAGTACGTCTATGTGACCGGCGCGCAGAACGGCAAGCGCGTGCAGGCCATGGGCGGGGCCAAGAACCACGCCATCATCCTTCCCGACGCCGATCTCGACCAGGTGGCGCGCGACCTGATCGGCGCCGCGTTCGGCTCGGCCGGCGAGCGCTGCATGGCCCTGCCCGTGGCGGTGCCAGTGGGCGACAAGACCGCCGATGCGCTGATCGCAAAGCTGCTTCCGGAGATCGAGAAGCTGGTTCCCGGCGCCTCCACCGATCCCGACGCCGCCTATGGCCCCGTGGTCTCCGCCGCCCACAAGGCGCGGGTGGAAAGCTATATCCAGATGGGCGTGGACGAGGGCGCCGAGCTCATTGTGGACGGGCGCGGCTTCTCCCTGCAGGGTTATGAAAACGGCTTCTTCATCGGGCCGAGCCTGTTCGACAAGGTGCGCGCGGACATGCGCTCCTACCAGGAAGAGATTTTCGGCCCCGTCCTGCAGATCGTGCGCGCGCAGGATCTCGAAGAAGCCGCGCGCCTGCCCAGCGAGCACCCCTATGGCAATGGCGTGGCGATCTTCACCCGCAACGGCCTGGCCGCGCGCGAGTTCGCTTCCAAAGTCAATGTGGGCATGGTGGGCGTGAATGTGCCAATCCCGGTGCCGGTGGCCTATCACACCTTCGGCGGCTGGAAGCGCTCGGCCTTCGGCGACACCAACCAGCACGGCATGGAAGGGGTGCGCTTCTTCACCAAGATCAAGACCGTCACCCAGCGCTGGCCCACCGGCGAGGTGTCAGATCAGGCCTTTGTCATTCCGACGATGGGGTAGGGCATGAAAGCCCAAATACAGAATCCGGCCGCCGTCATTTGCCGCGGCCGGATTCTGCTGGACATGGTCAACCTGAACTATATCTTGATGTACGGGTTTGAGGGGGCGCGCCATGTGGACATTGCCAGCGCCAGCGGAACTGGAACAATTACTCGATAAGGCGGCTGATTTGCCACCGGCCCTCGCAGGTGACCTCTCGGCGCCGCTCGCCATGGCGATGCCGCCAGAGTGGCAAGAGTCGCAGCACAAAATTCTGATCGTCGGACAGGAAACGCTTGGCTGGGACTATCGCTGGTCGGCAGACGACTGGAAGAGCGGCCTGCTCGACGGTGCGGGGCGGTCTGATCGCGCCAAGGCTCTGATCAATGCCTATGAGGCATTCGATCTTGCTGCAAGCCAGCCAAAGAGCGTGCGCTCACCCTTCTGGAGAGCCCAGCGCGCGCTCGCTGACAGGTTTGAGGGTGGCGACTATCGAAAGGTGCTCTGGACCAATCTCAGCCGATGCGACACCACTATGGCCGATCATGGCGTTGCCAGCGTCTGGAAAACGCTGAGCTACGAAGACCTCGACACCATGTGCCATTGGCAGTCGCCGCTGCTTCGCGCGGAGATCGCGAACTCCGGAGCCAAAAGAGTGATCTTCTTCACCGGCCCGAACTACGACTACCTGCTGGACCGCACTTTCAGCGCAGTCCAATACAAGCCTGTCTTCGACGGTGTCGCGGAGCGGGAAGCTGCCCGCATGGTTTCACCAGACCTGCCATTGCAGAGCTTCCGGCTCTACCATCCCGCCTATCTCCAGAGGAGAAGCCTCCCCCACTTGGAAGCTCTGTTGGACTTGCTTTCCGCATGAACGTTTCTCGCAATCTTATGGCGAGGTTTCCGCTCAGGGCGCATCCACCTTCTCCGCCAGCCAGGCCTTGATGAGCGACTGATAGGGCATGTCGCGCTTGTTCGCGGCGATCTTGATCCGCTCCAGCAGCGCGTCGGGCAGGCGGATGGAGATCGAGGTGGCGCCGGGCTTCAGATTGGGCAGGCGGACGCGCTCCGCCTTCGACCAATCGACCTGATCGGCGGAGTCGTGGCTTTCCCAGTAGGTGCGCGCCTCCGCCTCGGTTTCGAAGACGGGGACGGGTTCAGGTTTCCAGGCCATAAATCGCTCGTTCTTTGCGGCTCATATCGCGCGCCGAAATGACGCGGATGAGCCCCGCTCATTTCCCGTGCGGAACAAAACTACCCCCGCTTCCTCATCAGCGCCACGTCCTTGCCCGGAACATCTATCTCCAGGCCCAGACGCGCCGCGACATGGCGCAGCGTGGCCTCGCTATAGAACACCACATGGGAGGGATCGAGGCGGTAGTGCCAGCGGGCGAAGGCGGTGTCATCGGTCAGAAAGCCCGTCATCACGGCCAGCCAGCCGCCGGGTCTCAGGAGGCCGGCGAGGGTTTCGAACTCGGTCCAGGGATCGTGGAAATGCTCGGCGGTTTCGCTGCAGGTGACAAAGTCATAGCGCGCGTCCAGCACGGCGCGGCCTGGCGCGAAGAGCGGATCGTATAGCGCCATGGCGTGCCCGGCTTCGCTGAGCATGGCCGCCAGCGCCGGTCCCGGCCCGCAGCCATAATCCAGCCCGCTTGATCCAGGCTTGAGCCGCGCCATGAGCGGGTCCGCCATTTTTGACAGGAAATTGCGATAGCCCGGATCATCAGGGTGGTTCCGGTGCAGGCGGTATTGGGCGTGCTCGGCCTCGCGCGGCAGGTGATGGCGCGCATCCATGAAAATTGCTTGGCACGCCGTACAGCGCCAGTAATCCGTCCCGTCCACTCGGGCGAAGGGCGCAGGCTCCGGCGTGCGGCAGACCGGGCAGGGCGGGGTGGCCCCGATGGCTGTTTCTGAGGGTGCGGGCGGGGGCATGGCGCGTGTTATAGACCCCGCCGCGCTGAACGGAAGCCGCCCATGCCCACGCCCTTGCACGCTGAACGCCTTGACGCTGTGCACGACGCCCTGCGGGCGCTGGGCGCGCGGCGCATCGCCGATCTGGGCTGCGGCGATGGCGATTTCCTGATCCGTCTGGCCCAGGATGAGACCATCGACCACATCACCGGCGTGGAGATCAGCCGTGCGCGGCTGGACGCGCTGGCGGCGCGCCTGGCGCAGGCGGGGCCGGAGGCGCAGGCGCGCGTCACCTTGCGCCATGATACGCTGATCGAAGCCGGGCGCTGGATCGGTGAGGCGGACTGTGTGGTCATGGTGGAGGTCATCGAGCATCTGGCGCCCGCCGAGCTCGGCCGGCTGGAGCGGCGCATCCTGCACGAGGCGCGCCCGCCCGCGCTGATTCTCACCACGCCCAACGCCGAATACAATGCGCGGCTGGGCGTGCCCGCCCACCGCTTTCGCCATCCCGGGCACCGGTTTGAATGGAGCCGGGCGCAGTTTCGCGACTGGGCGCGGCGCGTGGCGCGCCGGGCCGGTTATGGCGCAGGCTTTCAGGACATGGGGGGCGTCGATCCAGATATTGGCGGCGCCAGCCAGATGGCCATATTGATCCGCCATGGGGGCTGAGGCTGAGCGCCTTAAGTCCCTAGATCTGCAGGCGGTAGCCGCCGGTCTCGGTGATCAGCAGGCGGGCGTGCTGGGGGTCGGGTTCGATCTTCTGGCGCAGGCGGTAGACATGGGTTTCCAGCGTGTGGGTATTGGCCTCGCGGTGATAGCCCCAGACCTGGTCCAGCAGCTCCTCGCGCGCCACAGGCTTGCCGCTGGCGCGGTACAAGTATCTGAGAATGCTGGTCTCTTTCTCGGTGAGGCGGATCTTCTTGTCCTCGGTTGTGAGCAGCAGCTTCATCGCCGGCTTGAACCGGTAGGGGCCCAGCGGCAGCACCGCGTCCTCGCTAGCCTGATGGCGTTTGAGCTGGGTGTTCACCCGTTCGAGCAGCACCACGAAGGAGATCGGCTTGGCCAGAAAATCATCGGCGCCAGACCGCAAGCCCAGCACGTGATCGGCGTCGCCGGACTGAGCCGTCAGAAGAATGATCGGCGTGGTTATCCCGGCCTTGCGCAAATGGCGGCAGGCCTCCCGCCCGTCCATATCCGGCAGGCCGACATCCAGGATGATCAGGTCCACCGGCTCGGATCTGGCCAGCTCCATGCCGGGCCTGGCCGCGTCGGCGGTCAGGACGGCGAACCCGTCCTCAAAGCCAAACTGCTCGGCCAGCGCCTCACGCAGCAAATCGTCGTCATCGACCAGAAGAATGGTGTGGGTCGTCATGGCGGGCGCTCCCTGGCCGGACGAATAAGCCGCCAGCCTTGCCTGTTCCGCCGCCCGGCGCAAGCGCGGGCGGTCGGCGGCTCACTACCGCAAGGCGCGGCGCGGGGCGATTGACGCATGGGTGAGCGGTGTCAAACTTTGCGTGATGGCGGCGCACCGCGCGCGGCGGGCAGGCGCTATCCGGAGGATAAGATGGCCGCGATTCGTGTTTTGCGGGACGTAAACGGGCCGCACGGGGTCGTCATGGCCCTTGAGGGAGACATGTTGGGTCCGCTTCCGGCCGCCATCGGGCGCTCAGGCCTCATCGCGGCGGAGACGAAGCGCGAGGGCGACGGCGCGACCCCGGCGGGCGCCTGGACGGTGCGCCGCGCGCTGTGGCGCCCCGACCGGCTGGAACGTCCGGACACGGCCCTGGTCCTCGACCCGATCGGGCCGGATGACGGCTGGTGCGACGACCCGGCGGACTCCGCCTATAACCGGCCGGTCAGATTGCCCTGGCCGGGGCGCCATGAAGTGATGACCCGCGAAGACGGGCTCTACGACATTGTCGTCGTGCTCGGCCACAACGACGACCCGCCGGTCCCCGGCCTCGGCTCGGCGATCTTCCTCCACTGCGCCAGCCCGGACTATCGGCCCACCGAGGGCTGTATCGCGATTGCGCGCGATGATCTGGTGGCGCTGCTGACTCTGCTGAAGGCGGGCGATGTGATCGAGGTGGGGTGAGGGGGGACTCCTGAACACTCCGCTTGCGCTTCGGGCCGACGTGTTGTCCTGTCGCGCGCATTGTCCGTCCCAGCGTGAAGGGGAGCGCCATGCAGCTACAACAGGCGTCCTGGCCCGAGATCGAGGCCCATCTCAAGACCTCCAAAGGCATCGTCATACCCATCGGCTCGTTCGAGCAGCATGGGCCCAACGGGCTGATCGGCACTGACGCCATCTGCCCTGAAGTCATTGCGCGCGAGGCGGGCGATGCGGGCGGCTTCCTGGTGGGGCCGACCTTCAATGTGGGCGTGGCCCAGCATCATCTGGGCTTTCCCGGCTCCATGACGCTGCGCCCCTCCACCATGATCGCGGCGATCAATGACTGGATCGATTCGCTGGTGCGCCACGGCTTCCGGCGGATCTATTTCCTCAACGGTCATGGTGGCAATATCGCGACGATCTCGGCGGCGTTCGCTGAAAGCTATGCGGCCTGGTCCATGGATGGCGACGCCTGCCCCTACAAGCTGCGCCAGATGAACTGGTGGGAGCTGCCGGGCGTCATGGGCGTGTGCAAGTCCATCTTCCCGGTGGGCGATGGCAGCCACGCCACGGCCTCGGAAGTGGCGGTGACGTACTACGCCTATCCGGACGCCCAGAAGGACGTGGTCATGACGCCGAAAATCGCGCCGGAAGGTTCGTTCACGGATGCGGCCGACTACCGGCGCAATTTCCCCGACGGGCGCATCGGCTCGGACCCCTCCCAGGCCACGCCGGAAAAGGGCGCCCAGATCGTCGCGGCGGCCCGGGACTCCCTGGTGCGCGACGTGGAGGCCTTCTTCAAGGGCTAGAGCTTTATCCGACCTGACTGCGTCAGGCCGCACGCTCCAGCTTTTGATCTGGACCGCAATTTTTCCGAAAACCGGTTCCCACCTTTCGGATTGCGCTCTGGGCTATTTGCGAACCAGAGGCCACAGGAGTTCGCGGCGCGCGCTGACTGGCGCCATGGCTTCGATGCCGTAGGTCTCCGGGTAGCGCCGCGTGATCAGCGCGGTGCCGAACAGCACGTCCCAGAAGAACAACAGGTTCCCGTAATTGCCCTTGTACCGCGTGACGCCGTCCGTGGCGTCCAGACCGTGATGGGCGGCGTGGGTGGCGGGGGTGGAGATGGTGCGCTCGATAAGCCACATCAAAGGTGAGAGCGCCTTGATCCGGTAGAGCGGCTCGTCCCAGCGCCAGCTGGAATGGGCGGCGAAGATGACCGTCATCTTGATGATCAGATAGACCACATAGACCGGTCCGAACCCCAGATGGACCAGCACCGCCGAGATCCAGATGCCCGGCATGAGCAGGTAGTAGAAAAGATTGTTCCGGTAGACGATCCGCACGCTCATATACGCGCCCGAGTGATGGGCCCGGTGCAGATTGTAGAGCCAGGGAATCTGGTGGTTCAGCCGGTGCCACCAGTACTGGGTCATGTCGTCGCCGACGAGCAGGATCAGAACCATCGCCCAGATGGGCAGGAAGGCCAGCGCGCCCGCCGAGCCCGGACGGATCATCTCCACCAGCAGCGGCGCCACCGCGAAGATCGCCGGCACGGTCAACAGGATGATGGTGAGGGTGGACACCGCCTCGATGAAGGCGTCGCGCGCGCTCGCGCGGTCCTTCGGGTTGAACCGGCCCAGCAAGATTTCCAGCAGGGCGAAGCCGATGAAAATCGCCGGAATGATGATCTGGTAGGCCATGGCGCTCCCCGGTGCGTATCGCAATCCAGACTGGACCGCACCACGCATAACATCCAATATCAAAAACACATTCTGTCATGCATGGAGGTTATGGTTTTGGAGGTCCGTGAAGCGCGTCTCCTGACCGCCTGTGCCCGTGAGGGTACGCTGACGGCGGCTGCGCAAGCGCTCAATGTCTCCCAACCTGCAGCGTCGCGCACCTTGGCGCTGATCGAGGCGCGCCTGGGCGGCGCTCTGTTCGACCGGAGCGGACGGCGTCTGATCCTGACACCGCTGGGCGAGGCAATCCTGCCGCGCGCCACGGCGCTGGCGCAGCAAAGCGCGGACCTGATCGCCCAGGCGCGGGCCTGGCGCACGGGCGAGGCCGGCGTGCTGACCCTGGGCGCCGGTCCCGCCGTCGCCTTCCATCTTCTGCCGGGGGCGCTGGCGGTCTATTACCAGGACGGGCGCCGGGTCCGGCTGCGCGTGCAGGCAGGCGCCTCTGAACAGCTTGTAGAGGCGGTGCGCAGCGGCGCGCTGGACATGGCGGTGTGTGACAGCGAGCCGGCCGAGGCTGATTCGGCCCTGGCGGTGACTGCGCTTTCCGGCGCCGGAATCGCGGCCGCCGTCCGGCCCGGCCATCCCGCCCTTTCGGGCGCACCGCTGGCCGACTTTCCGTTCGTTTCAGCCACGCCGCCCGCGCGCATGCGCCGTCCGGTCTGGCCCTGGCCGTCAGCGGACGCCAATCTGGTCAGTGATGATTACGCCCTGCTGGCGCAGGTCTGCGCGGTGTCTGACCATGTGCTGGTCGCGCCCGAACCCGTCCTTGCCCGGCTTGTCGCCGAACGGATTTTACGCCTCGCCAGCGCGCCCTTTGAAGGACTTGTCGTGCGTCCGGGCGTCATCACGCGCGCCGGCGCGCCCGACAGCGCTGCGCGCGAGGCGCTAAGGCGTGCCCTGATCGGCGCCGCCGGCGGTTGCGCCGCAGCTCAGGCCGCGTCGGTGAGGCGCCCGCGGAACTGAACCAGCTCCTCGCCCAGACGGTCAGCCGCTGAGGCGAGGCCCCGCGCCGCGTCCTCGAACCGGGCGGCGGCCTCGTCGGCGCGGGCCGCTGCGCCGGTGACGGCGCCGGCCTCTTCGCCCACGCGGGCGGTGGAGCCTGCCGCGTCGGCGGCCAGGCGGGCGATCTCGTCAGTGGCGCAGGACTGTTCGGCGAAGGCGTTGCGCGCGCTGGAGGAGGCTTCGCGGATGTCGGAAATGGTGCGGGCAATGCCGGTGAGGGCGCTGTTGGCGGAGGCGGCCGCCGTGCGCATCGCTTCGATCTTGCTGCGGATATCGCCGGTGGCGCGGGCAGTCTGGACCGCCAGCTGCTTGACCTCGCTGGCCACCACGGCAAAGCCGCGCCCGGCATCGCCCGCGCGGGCGGCTTCGATGGTGGCGTTCAGCGCCAGAAGATTGGTCTGTTCGGCGATGGCGCTGACCAGTTCGGCGATGTCCTCGATTTCGCGCGCGGCGTTGTGCAGCTCCTCCATGGAGCCGCCAGCGCGGCCGGCTTCTGTCTCGGCGCGGATGGAAATCTCGTCGGCGGCGCTCAAGGTGCGGGTCACTTCGGCGATAGAGGCGGCGAGCTCCTGAGCCGCGGAGGCCACGGCCTCCACATGGGCGCTGGTGTCGCGCGCCTGACCGGCGGCGCCTTCGGCGCTGGCGCGCGTGGCGCCCGCATCCGTGCGCAGCTGACCGGCGAGCTGGCCCAGCTCGCCCGAGGCGGCCTGAAGATCGGTGAGGACAGCGGTGACGCTTTGCTCAAAGGCGCTGGACACCGACGCGATGGTCTCGCGCGAGCGGGTGATCTCCTCCTGACGCGTGCGGTCGGCAGCCAGCAGGCCGTCGGCTTGCGCGCGGGCGGTTTCCGACTGGCTGAGCGCCGCATCGGCCTCGCCCAGCGCGCGGGCCACGCCGCGCGCCAGCCAGATCAGCAATGCGGTCTGGGCGACCACCACCACCGCGTGGAACACCACGCGCCACACATCGCCCCCGTCGGGAAACACGGCGGCGGGCAGGGCGAAATTCAGCACCAGATGGTGCATGGCCGCCGTCGCCGCCGCGGCCAGCAGGGCGCGCCAGTCCACCAGCACGGTGACGGCGGCCAGCGCGGCGAAGAAGGTCATGTGCATGTCGATCTGCCAGGGATGTCCGCTGAGCAGGAAGGTCAGGGCGGCGGGGCAGGCCATCATGGCGGCGGCGAACACGGCGCGTGTGGTCCAGGCGTCCGGCGCGGCGCGCCAGGACAGGCCGGCCAGCGCGGTGATGACGGCCAGGATCAGCGTGCCGGCCAGCGCTTTCGTCGGGTCGATGACCAGGCCTGCGGCCAGATATACCAGCGTAAACGCGCACTGGGCGGCGAACAGGACGCGCAGGGCGCGGGCGCGGACAGTCTGAAGGCGGGTCATAAGCGGGTGTCCTCAGCGAAAGTGCGGGCGCAGCCGCCCAGAATGACGGGATCAGCGATCAGCCACGCGCCGGCCTCGCGCAAGGCGGCGCGGCTTCCGGGATGATCGAGATTAACGATGAGCGTGCCGGGCGCGCCGCCAAAGCGCACAATATCGACCCCGGCGCGGGCGGCGGCCCGGGCGAGTTCGGACGGCGAGGCGTTGGGCGCGAACGCGACGGCGGCCTGTCCGGTCTCGGGCGCGGCCAGCACGGCGCCGGCCACAGGCAAGCCCGCGCTCAGCGCCAGACAGGCGGCGAGAGACAGGGCGGGTATGGCAGATGTTTGCGATATGTGGCGGGCCATGCCGGTCCTCTGGCGAACTGGCGCGCAGACTGGCCCGGCACGGTTAATTTTGAGTGCGCGTATTGACGACGTTGCTCAACCCCAGGGGCCGCCAAAACCCCCGCGCGGCGCGTCATCGCCGTCGACCGACCCGCCCCAGGGACCATGATGGCCCCAGGGCCCGGCGGGCGGGGTGGGGGCCGAGCCGCCCAGCTCGCGCAGGCGGGCGATCCGGTTGGCGGTCGCCGGGTGGGTGGAGAACAGATTGTCCGCGCCCTGGCCGTTGAGCGGGTTGATGATGAACATGTGGGCGGTGGCCGGATTGCGCTCGGCGCTTTCATTGATGGTGCGCCGCGCGCCGCGCTCGATCTTCTCCAGCGCGCCGGCGAGCCATTGGGGCTGGCCGCAAATCTCTGCGCCGACACGGTCGGCCTCATATTCGCGGGCGCGCGAGATCGCCATCTGGACCAGGCTCGCGGCAATCGGCGCCAGGATGGCCAGCGCCAGCGCCGCGATAATTCCGCCGCGCTCGCGCCCGCCGCCGAAGAAGAGGGCGAAATTGGCCAGGAAGCCGATGGCGCCCGCAATGGTGGCGGTCACGGTCATGGTCAGGGTGTCGCGCATTTTCACGTGGGCAAGCTCATGGGCCATCACACCCATGACCTCCTGCCGGTTGAGCTGGGCCAGCAGGCCCGTGGTGGCGGCCACGGCGGCGTTATTGGGATTGCGGCCCGTGGCGAAGGCGTTGGGCTGGGGGTTGTCGATGATGAAAATGCGCGGCACCGGCATGCCGGCGCTTTCGGCCAGGCGCGCGGTGTCGGACGCGTATTGATGCAGGCGCGGATCGCGCTCCTCGGGCAGGATTTCACGCGCGCCATGCATGCGCAGCACGATCTTGTCGGCGTTCCAGAACGCAAACAGATTCATCGCGCCCGCCACGCCCAGCGCCAGAATCGCGCCCACGGCGCCGCCGATCAGATACCCCACCCCCATGAACAGGGCGGTCATCGCCGCCAGCAGCATGAAGGTCCTCAAACCGTTTGCAGTCATGTGCGCTGTGTCCATCCTGACTTGGCCCTTGGGGCCGTGAGCTCTATCTATCTGGGCAGCAATGAGCGGAACTGCAAGCGATGACCGGCCCGTCTGACATGGAACATAAACCGCTGAGCCCGGCGGCCCAGCGCGCGCTGGCCGAGGCCGAGGCGCGGCGCGCAGCTTCTGAGCTCGAAGCGGCGCCCGAGACCGAGCTCGAGACCGAGCTGGGGGGGCCCAAAGGGCCTGAACCCACGCGCTATGGCGACTGGGAGAAAAAGGGCATCGCCCACGATTTCTGAGCGTTAACCAAGCTTAACGCTCGCAGGCTCTGCAGGCTGTGTTAAACTGGCACACATGAGCTGGATGATCGCCGCCCTCGCTGCCGCCCTGAACGCCGACCCGGCCCTCGCTGGCGGGCCGGACCATTATTATGGCGAGGCGGCGGCTTACAAGCCGGCGCGCTCGCCCTACGACGCCCCGTATGAAGCGCTACCCCGGCCCGGCGATGACATGCGCCGGCCCGACGCTCCCTATGTGGCGCCCTACGACGCTCGCTACGATGCGCCGTATGGGCAGCCCCGGCTCGCGCCGCACGAGGAACACGCGCCTGTGACGGCTTACCGGAGCGCCCACGCACCGCGGCCTGTGCAGCTGTCGCCGGACTTCTTCCACGGACCGCTCACAGGCGGCGTTGAGCGTCCGCCGGTTCACGTCTACCCGGCGCCCCACGGCTATGTGATCCATGGCGGGCGGTCAGGCCCGGTCTCCGCCGGTCAGGCGGCGGCTGCGCGGGGTCTTGGGAGTAAATCCAAATAGCCATTGGCGCCCAAACGCAAAACGGCCCGGCGTGATGCGCCGGGCCGTTGCGTGTGTGTCCGGTGCGGCGCGTTAGCGCGGCGACAGGATCATGGTCATCTGGCGGCCTTCGAGCTTGGGCTCGAACTCCACCTTGGCGGTCTCGGCGAAATCGGCCTTGACCCGGTTCATCACGTCCATGCCCCGGTCCTGGTGCGCCATTTCGCGGCCCCGGAAGCGCAGGGTGACTTTCACCTTGTCGCCTTCTTCAAAGAACCGCGCCATCGCGCGCGCCTTGACCTGATAGTCATGCACATCGATGCCCGGACGCAGTTTGATTTCCTTGACGTCCTGCGTCTTCTGGTTCTTTCGGGCTTCCGCCTTCTTTTTCTGTTCCTGGAATTTCAGCTTGCCGTAATCGATGATCTTGCACACGGGCGGATCAGCGTTGGGCGAAACCTCGACAAGATCCAGACCTGCTTCTTCGGCGGCTGCGAGAGCCGAGTCGAAGGGCACGATCCCTTGTTTCTCGCCATGTTCATCGATCAGGAGCACCCGCGGTACGCGGATCTCCCGGTTGATGCGCGGGCCCTCTTTTTTGGGCGGCGGCGCGGCATGCGGGCGTCGAGCTATGCGTCTTCTCCATGGAAGCTGACAATTGGAACGCCATAATACAGGTTCTGGCGCTGTTCGGGTAGGGAATATCGCGAGGATGCGCCCAAATGCAAGGCGCTCACGCCGCCACGCCCGCATCGGCGAAGCCGCCGGCGCAGCGCATCGCCTGCACCGCTTCGGCGGCGTTGATCTGCGCAAGCGTCGGCGCGTGCATCAAAAGCGTCGGCGAGGCGCCGCGCGGGGCGCTGTAAACCGGGGCGGTGTCGCCGGGATGAAACAGGACGGCGGGCGAACCGGCGGCGACGATGAGGTGCAAGAGCGCCACATCCTCACCAAAGGCGCACTGGGCCTGACGGCCCAGCCCGGCCAGCTGGATCAGATTGGCGCGGCCCGTCAGATCGCGGGCGCCCGGTGTGATATGGGCGATGTAGCGTCCCAGCTCGCGGGTGGACGGTCCGCCGACAATCACCGGCTCCACGCCCTTCTGGCGCAGCTCATGGGCCAGAGAGGCCCAGCGTTCCTTGGGCCAGCGCTGGGCGGGCGGGCTTTCATCCCCGGCGGGGCAGAACAAAGCGTAGCGCGGCTGCAGCCCGAAATAGGCCGGGTCCAGCGTGCGCGAGCGCTTGGCCACGAAATCTACCCAGTCAAGCTCCGGCCCGGCCGCTTCGCCCAGCGCGTGGCCGACCCGGCACAGGCCTGCGGCGCCGAGCCTGTCAGCGACCTGGTCCAGCGGATGGCCCGGCTTTTTGGGATCGGGAAGCGCCTCGATCCAGCGCACGCTGGCAAAGCGCATGGCGCCGCGAATCTTGCTGGAGGCTGCGCCCGCGCCCAGATCATAGACGACGTCAAAGCCTGAATTGCGGGCCGCCTTCATGCGTTCGAAGAAATTCTTCTTCGCCGTATCGCCCAGCGTCGTCTCCACCGCATTGAAATACGGGCAGTATTTCAACAGGCCCTCATAATCGGGACCGGTCAGAAGCGTGATGCGCGCGGTGCGGTGATGGCTGCGGATCAGGCGCGCAGCCGCCAGCATGCGCACCACGCTGGTGAGGTCACCATCGTGGAGCACGAGAATTTGTTGTTTGTCGGCCTCGCCCGGATTCATGACGCTACTCTAGAAGTTCGCGGTAGACCTGCAAGGTGGACTCTTGCAGCGCCTGTTTTGAAAACAGCTGGGCCACCCGCGCCCGGGCCTGCCGGGACAGGGCTGCCCGGGCTTCAGGCGTTAGCGGCAGCGCTGCGTGCAGTGCAGCGCGCCAGGCCTCCGGATCGCCCGGCGCGGCCCGCCAGCCGGTCTGCCCATCGGCCACCACCTCGCGCGCGCCGCCATGATCGGCCGCGATCACCGGCGCGCCCATGGCCTGAGCCTCGGCGGCGGTGCGCCCGAAGGCTTCCGGCTGCAGGGACGGGCAAACCACCACATCGGCCGCCAGATAGGCAGCCGCCATATCGCTCTCATGACCGGGCAGCACCAGCGTGATGCCTGCGGCCTGCGCCTTCGCGGCGAGCTCGTCCTGATAGGCGTCCCGCCCCTGGGCGTCGCCAATACACACCAGCCGGAAGGGCCGCCCGGGGCCGCTCCATCCCGCCAGCGTCTCGATCATGAAGACCTGACCCTTCCAGCGCGTCAGCCGCCCGGGGAGCAGGATCACGGCCTCCTCGGGCTCTGCGCCCCAGCGAGCGCGCATCTGCGCGATGCGCTGCGGGCTGACCGTCTCCGGGTCGAAGACATCGAGATCCACTCCGCGGGGAATGACCCGCAGCCGGTCCTCGCCCACGCCATGTTCGGCGCGCACATGGTCCGCGATGAAATTGGAGTTGGCGATCACCCGCTCGCCCGAGGCCATCACGGCGTTGTAGGTGCGCTTCAGGCCGGAGCCGGCCGAATACGTCCCGTGATACGTGGTCACAAAATGCGCGCCCGTGCGGCGCGCCGCCCAGCGCCCGCTCCAGGCAGGGGCGCGCGAGCGGGCATGGACGATGTCCACGCCTTCAGCCTTGATCAGGCGGGCCAGCCGCCCGGCATTGCGCCAGAGCGTGACCGGGTTCTTGGTCTTCATGTCGAGGCGTATGAGTTCGCCGCCCCCCTGCGCCAGCGCGCCCTCCAGCCGCCCGCCAAGGCTTGCCACCAGGCAGCGCCCGCCCGCGCGGGTCACCGCCTCGGCGATCTCGATTGTGGTGCGCTCGGCGCCGCCGGCGTCGAGTTCGGGGATGAGCTGGAATATCACCATCACATGCGTCCGCCTTGCCGCGCTGCACGGCCCGCGTCATGTACCCTCATCGGATGCGCGCGCCAACTGCGCGCCGCGCCAGCCACACTACACCCGTAGAGGCCCCGCCATGACTGACCCCGCCGCCGCGCCGCTGGACTATCTAGACCGGGAGGGCGCCCGCCTTGCCTATGCGCGCCGGCGCGGGCGGGGTCCGGGCGTGTTGTATCTGGGCGGGTTCGCCTCGGACATGGGCGGCATCAAGGCGACGGCGCTGGACGCCTGGGCGCAGGCGAGCGGGCGGGCGCTGGCGCGCTTTGACTATTTCGCCCATGGCGCCTCGGACGGCGACTGGGACGATGCCGATATCACACGCTGGCGCGGCGATGCGCTGGCCGTGCTCGATCAGGTTACGGACGGGCCGCAAGTGCTGGTGGGCTCCTCCATGGGCGGCTGGCTCGCCATCCTGGCGGCGCTGGCGCGGCCCGAGCGGGTCAAGGCGCTGCTGCTGATCGCCCCGGCGGTGGATTTCACCGAAACCCTGATCTGGGAACGCCTGCCTTTGCATGCGCGCGAGGCCATTGCCCGCGACGGTAAATGGACGCGCCCGGGCGGCCCGGGCGGCCAGCAGGTGATCACTGCGCGCCTGATCGAGGACGGGCGGCGCTGGCTGTTGCTGGACGCGCCTATCCCGCTCACCTGTCAGGTGCACATCCTTCAGGGCTGGCAGGACCGCGACATGCCGTGGAGCCATTCGGTGCGCCTGATGGAGCACTTGCCGGACGCGCCGGTCACCCTGACGATGACGCGCAGCGGCGATCACCGGCTGGTTGAGCCGGATGATCTGGCGGAGCTTATTCGCGTGGTGGAGGCGATGTCGGCATGATCGGCCAGCTATACGAGACCCATGTCCTGCCCCATCTGATCGGCTGCGCCTGCGGCGCGCCGCAGATCATGAAGCAGCGATCACGCCTGATCCCGCAGGCCAGGGGCCGGGTGCTGGAGGTGGGGTTCGGGACCGGGACCAACCTGTCCTTCTATGATCCGGCGGCCATCACCGAACTTGTCGCGCTGGAGCCCTCTGAGGGCATGCGCCGCAAGGCCGCGCCGGCCATTGCCGGCTTTCCGGTCCCGGTGACCTGGCTGGCCGAGGGCGCCGAGACCGTCGCGCTGGAGCCCGCAAGCTTTGACACCATCGTGCTCACCTATACGGCCTGCACCATTCCGGACCCGGACCGGGCGCTGGCCGCCCTGCGCCGGGCGCTGAAACCCGGCGGCCAGCTTTTGTTCAGCGAGCATGGCCTGGCGCCGGATGAAGGCGTCGCCCGCTGGCAGCGCCGCATCGAACCGGTCTGGAAGCCGCTGGCCGGCGGCTGTCACCTCACCCGCGATCCCGCCGCGATGATCACCCGCGCCGGGTTCACCATCACCCGGATCGAGGCGGGCTATCTGCCCAAGACGCCAAAGATCGCCGGGTATAATACGGCGGGGTGTGCGGCGGGGTGAGGGGCCATCCGCTTCCTCCACCCACGAGCCCGGCCTATATCCCGAGCCCATGAGCACGATCGTCAAAATCTGCGGCCTCAATGACGCCGCCGCCGTGGACGCCGCTGTGGCGGCGGGGGCGGCGTATCTGGGCTTCATCATATTTCCGCGATCTCCACGCGCGCTGACGCCGGCCGCCGCCGGGGCGCTGGCGGCGCGAAAAGGACCGGCGCGGTCGGTCGCGGTGCTGGTGGACCCCGATGATGCGCTGCTGGGCGAGGTGCTGGTGCGAATGAAGCCCGACATCATCCAGCTGCATGGCGATGAAAGCCCGGCGCGCTGCCAGGATGTGCGGTCTTATGTGGGCGAGGGCGTGTGGAAGGCGCTGGGCGTGTCGGATCGCGCCGATCTGGACCGGGCGGCGCGCTGGCGCGGGGCGGTGGACGGGTTCGTGTTCGACGCCAAACCGCCCGCCGGCGCCGACCGGCCCGGCGGGCTGGGAATCGGTTGGGATTACGCTCTCCTGAACGGGTTTGACGCCGGCGCGCCCTGGCTGCTGGCCGGGGGAGTGACCGTGGACAGCGTGGCGGACGCCATCCGGCAGAGCGGCGCGCGCGGCGTCGACGTGGTGTCCGGCGTGGAATCGGCGCCCGGCGTCAAGGATATTGCGAAGATCGAAGCCTTTATCGCTGCAGCGCGATCTGCGCGCCTGCTTGCGCCGTGAGCCGCAAGCGGCTTGTCTCTCACCCCGCCTCAACTCTCAGGACCGTCCCATGACCAAGCCCAACGCCTTCTCCCAGTATCCCGACGCGGCCGGGCGCTTTGGCGCCTATGGCGGACGCTATGTGGCCGAGACGCTGATGCCCAATATCCTGGCGCTGGAGGCGGCCTATGCTCAGTACAAGGATGATCCGGACTTCGTCGCCGAGTTTGACCTGTTCAGCCGCGATTTCGTGGGCCGGCCAAGCCCGTTCTATTTCGCCGAGCGCCTGACCGAGGCCTTTGGCGGGGCGCAGATCTGGTTCAAGCGCGACGAGCTCAATCATACCGGCGCGCACAAGATCAATAACTGCCTGGGCCAGGTCCTGCTGGCCAAACGCATGGGCAAGACGCGCATCATCGCCGAGACCGGGGCGGGCCAGCATGGCGTCGCCACGGCCACGGTGGCGGCGCGGTTCGGCATTCCGTGCGAGGTGTTCATGGGCGCCACGGACGTGGAGCGCCAGAAACCCAATGTGTTCCGCATGAAGCTCCTGGGCGCCAAGGTTCACGCCGTCACCTCCGGGCGGGGCACGCTGAAAGACGCCATGAACGAAGCCTTGAGGGACTGGGTCACCCATCCCGACGAGACCTTCTATGTGATCGGTACGGTGGCGGGGCCGCATCCCTACCCGATGATGGTGCGTGATTTTCAGTCCGTGATCGGACGAGAGGCGCGCGAGCAAATGCTCGAACGCCTGGGCCGCCTGCCCGACGCGGCGGTGGCGTGCATTGGCGGCGGGTCCAACGCCATGGGGCTGTTCTATCCCTTCCTCGAAGATGAAAGCGTGCGCCTGATCGGCGTGGAGGCGGCGGGCAAGGGCCTCGACACGCCCGACCACGCCGCCAGCCTGAATGGGGGCAAGCCGGGCATTCTGCACGGCAACCGGACTTATCTCCTGCAGGACGCCGATGGTCAGATCACGGAAGGTCACTCCATTTCCGCCGGTCTCGACTATCCCGGCATCGGGCCGGAGCACGCCTTCCTGCACGATATGGGACGGGCCGAGTACCGGTCCGCCACTGACGCCGAGGCGCTGGAAATGTTCCAGATGTGCGCCCAGCTCGAAGGCATTATCCCGGCGCTGGAGCCCGCCCACGCCCTGGCGCGCACCCGCGATCTCGCCCGGGAACTGGGCAAGGACGCCGTCATCCTGATGAATATGTGCGGCCGCGGCGACAAGGACGTGTTCAGTGTGGCGGGCGCGCTGGGGGTGGAGCTGTAGGGGATGCCTGCATCTGATTTGAGTGTGAACCCGACAAGCCAGACGTCGTTTGAGTGCAGCAACTGCCGCACGACGACGCGGCGCTTCTGGGGGGAGATAGTCGAGAACGCCCAGACTCAAGCAGTCTATTACGTAACCTGGTGCAAGCAGAGCAGTGAGCATTATCCTCGCTTCGATCTGCTCATCGGGTCTTGGGGCGACAACACGTCCGCAGATGATCGCCATCTTGTGGCCGTCGAATTCCGAGTGGTGGCTGGCGAGCCTTCCTTCATGGTCATCGACGCTCAGATTGATCGCTATAGGCCGCTTGCCTCGATGGCCTTGCGCCGGTCCGACGTCATCGGCACGCCGGACCAGTCACGGGTTTTCGACATGGTCGACGCCATCTGGTTTGGCGACTGGCTTATTGAGGAAATGCACTCGGATACGGCGAAGGCCGCGCGCAATTCGTAGGCAAGCGATCATCCGCGCCTGACGCGAGACAATGCCTCGAACTTCATGGCCATTTAAATCTCTCAGGCCCGAGGCGCGAAATCCGGTTGGCGGATTCGCGCAGAGGGCGTAGATGTGCGCCTCTGAAGCGAGCGGGGACGCTTGTTTGTAACGACAATTGTAGCTACAATTCAGTTTGAATGGGATGAGGCCAAGGACCGCGCCAACCGCACCAAGCACGGCATCGGGTTTGACGAGGCTGCCGAATTGTTCTTCGGCGACTATGTCTTGATCCCGGCCCGCGCAGGTGCCGGTGGGGAAGAGCGATGGATAGCCGTCGGTCCTCTTAGCGGGCGTCCGGTGATCGCCGTTGTGCACACGGACCGCTCGGGCCGCATCCGCATCATCTCGGCGCGGCCTGCGCGTCGAGAGGAAAGGAGACGCTTTCATGGGACGTATCGTGCGGGTGAATCTTGAAGACCTGCCGCCCATCTCCGAGGAGCGCCTGCGCGAGATCGAGGCGATCCCCGACGAGGACATCGACTTTTCCGATATTCCGGAACTCACCGAAGAAGACTTCGCGCAAGCCGTCTGGCATCCCGGCTATGGCAAGAAGCAGGTGACGGTGCGGCTCGACCGCGACGTGCTGCACTTTTTCAAGCAGGGTGGGCGCGGCTATCAGACCCGCATGAATGCGGTGCTGCGCGCCTATATGGAGGCCGTGAAAAAGGCTTCGGCCTGACCGCTTGCGGAAAAAAGCACGCCAGACAGCAAACGGGCCGGACGCGTTGCGCCCGGCCCGTTGCTTTGGTCAAGTCTGGATGAAGCCGATCAGTTCTCTTCGGCGTCCGGCGCGGTGTCGCGCACTTCGAACACCTGGTTCACGGTCTGGCCGTTTTCAAACACCAGTTCGATCAGCACCTCGCCCGTGGCGAGCACGTCACGGTCAATTTCGAACAACATCATATGATCGCCGCCCGGCGCCAGCGAGATCGAGCCACCCGACGGCACGTCGAGGCCCTCGACGCGGCGCATGCGCATGACGTCGTCTTCCATCGCCATGGTGTGCAGTTCCACGCGTCCGGCGGCATTGGTGCGCGCATCAACCAGACGGCCTTCGGCATTGTCAGCGGTCACCGTCATGAAGGCGGCGGTCACGTCACGGCCCGGCGGGGGATTGCGGATCCAGGCGCCGACAACCGTGTAGGCGGTCGGTTCGGACGCCGCGGCGGGCTCCTGCGCGGCCGGGGTCTGGTCCATGGATTCCTGGACACTGGCATCAGAGGCGACGTCCTGGGCGGACGGGCTCGTGGCGTCTGGATCATCAGAGGAGGCGGGGGCGGCGGGGTCATTGCAGGCTGCGAGCGCGAGCGCGGAGGCGGCGGCGAGCCAGATTGTGTGACGCATGGGGAGGGGTCCTTGTCTTGCCAACCGGCGCAGACAGACCCGCGCCGGACGGAGATGTTATGTGGGGATGACAAACCTGTAATGCAAGCGCGCGCCGTGTATCAGGCTTTCCAGTAGCCGACCCGGTCACGCACTTCAGCGATCACCGGTTCGGCGGCGGCGCGGGCGCGCTCGGCGCCCTTGGCCAGTATGCGGTCGATTTCCGCAGGGTCCGCGATCAGGCGGGCGTATTCGTCCGCGATAGGCGCGATGAACTGCACCGCGATGTCGGCGAGCTTCGGCTTGAAGGCGCCGAAGCCCTGACCAGCATGATCGTTCAGCACAGCCTGCGCACTGATCCCGGTCAGCGCCGCGTAGAGACCGACCAGATTGCGCGCCTCGGGCCGGGCGTCGAGCTCGGCTGTGGTGGCGGGCAGGGGCTCGGCGTCGGTCTTGGCCTTCTTGATCTTGCGCGCGATCGCATCGGCGTCGTCGTGCAGATTGATGCGCGAATTGTCGCTGGGATCGGATTTGGACATCTTTGCCGTGCCGTCTTTCAGCGACATGATGCGCGCGCCCGCGCCGGACGGCGGGATCACCGGCTCGGGCAGGGGCAGCACAGCTTCGCCAGCGCCAAAGTCGCGGTTGAAGCGGGCGGCGATGTCGCGCGACAGCTCCAGATGCTGTTTCTGATCCTCGCCCACGGGCACGTGGGTCGCCTTGTAGATCAGGATGTCAGCCGCCTGCAGCACGGGATAGGTGAACAGGCCGACGCTGGCGCGCTCGGCGTCCTTGCCGGCCTTGTCCTTGAACTGGGTCATACGCTCCAGCCAGCCCAGGCGCGCCACGCACTGGAAAATCCAGGCGAGCTCGGCATGGGCAGGGACTGCCGACTGGGCGAACACGGCGCTGCGGTTCGGGTCCACCCCGGCGGCGATATAGGCGGCTGCGGCGCCGCGCACGCGGCCCGGCAGTTCGACCGGGTCATGGGCCACGGTGATAGCGTGCATGTCCACCACGCAGTAGAAGCAGTCGGCCTGGCCTTCCTGCAGGCGCACCCAGTGTTTGAGCGCGCCCAGATAATTGCCGATATGCAGCCCGCCTGTGGGCTGCATGCCCGACAGGATGCGTTCAGGGCCGGAATAGACGGGCAGGGCGTCGCTCATGGGTGATCCATATCTGGTCAGTCGCGAAAGAACAGGGCGCGGTGATAGCCTCGCGCCTCGCAAGGCTCAAGCGTGAACGGCTTGCCGGGTCAGGACGCGTCCGGCTTGCGCCGCACCAGATCGCGCAGGTCTGAGGGCTTGAGCGCCCCGACGGCGAGCGCTGCTGCGCCATAGACGGCGGCGCCGAGCGCCACGACGGCGCCCAGCACGATCAGCTTGCCAGGGTATTGCCCAAGGGCGGGCGCAAGGCCCGTGATCCAGTCCGCGCCGGGTCCCGCCATGGCCCAGACCGCGGCGCCCATGACAGCCGCTGCGAGCACCTGTCGGGGCAGGCGGGCGATGAGGCGCGCGTCCAGCCGCCACAGCCCGCGCGTCAGCAGGGTGCGCGCCAGCAGCGCCACATTGATCCAGCCCGCCACGCTGGTGGCGATGGCCAGACCCAGAAAGCCCATGCCGCCGAAGAACAGCGTCACGGCCAGCAGAAAATTCACCGCCACCGAGACCAGCGCATAGCGCATGGGCGTGGCCGTGTCCTCGCGGGCGAAGAAGCCGGGGGTCAGCACCTTGATCAGGATGAAGGCCGGCAGGCCCGCGCCGTAGGCGATGAGGGCCAGCGCGGTGTTGGCGGTGTTCTCGGCAGTGAACGCGCCCCATTCGAACAATCCGCCGACCAGAAATTGCGGTATCACCAGAATGGCGGCGACGGCGGGCAGGGTGAGCGCCAGCGAGATTTCGATAGAGCGGTTCAGGGTGTACTGGCCGCCGGCCTCGTCCCCGGCGCGCAGGCGGCGGGCGAGGTTGGGCAAGAGCGCCAGGCCCATGGCGATGCCGATCACGCCCAGCGGCAGCTGGTAAAGCCGTTCGGCATAATTGAGATAGGAGCGGGCGCCCTCCTCCAGCATGGAGATCGAGGAGGTGACCAGCACATTGATCTGGGTGACGCCCGCCGCCACCGCGCCGGGCACGCCCAGCACGATCAGGCGCTTGACCCGCGGCGTCACGCGCGGCGCGCGCAGTGTGAGCTTTAGCCTGGCCCGGCGTGCCGCCAGCACCAGCAGCACGACCTGCATCACGCCTGACACGGTCACGCCGATGGCCAGCCAGACGGCCAGCGCTTCGCGGTCTGCGAACTCGAACAGCAGCACCCCGATGAGCACGAGATTGAACAGCATGGGCGCGCCGGCGGCCGTGGCGAACCGGCCATGGGAATTGAGCCCGCCGCCGATCAGCGCGGTCACCGTCATGCACAGCAAATAGGGCATCATGATCTGCAACAGCAGAATGCCCAGCGCGAACAGGTCCGGATCATTCACCTGTCCGGGAAAGAAGGCGTAGCCGATCCATGGCGCCAGCAGCTGGATCGCCACCACCACCAGAAGCGTGACCGTGACGAGCACGCTAAGCGCCTCGCTGGCGAAGGCGTCGGCTTCGTCCTTGCCCTTGCCTTCCAGCTCGCGCGCATAGAGCGGCACGAAGGCGGCGTTGAACGCGCCCTCGGCCAGCACGCGGCGGAAGGTGTTGGGGATCACCAGCGCCTGGAAAAACACGTCGGCCACCGGCCCGGCGCCCAGGCGCCCGGCCATCAAGCTCTCGCGCATCAGGCCGAGGATTCGGCTGCCCAGCGTGAAGGCGCTCACCACGCCGAGATTGCGAAACAGCCTCACCGCCCGGCGCTCGCAGGAATGGGGGCAGGCCCGGAGCCGGACGGGGTCCCCAGCGCCGCCTCGGCTTCGGCGAGCACCGCTTCCAGCGCCTTGGTGATGGTCTCCAGAAGCGCCGGATCATCGGGCTTGGCGCCTTTGCAGGTGACGTAGAATGTGTCCACCGCGCGCTGGCCATAGCCGTCAATGCGCGCGGCCTGCAAGGACAGGCCGAGACCTGTGAGCGTGTGCGCCAGCGCATGCAGCAGGCCCGGCCGGTCGCGGCCCGAGGCTTCGATCACCAGCGCATTGTCGGCGGCCTCGAGGTCCAGCTTCACATAGGGGCTGACCGCAAACGCCGCCTCGCGCCGGCGCAGGGGCTGGACCGGCAGGCGCCAGCCGGGCGCCAGCCCGTCGCGCGCGGCGCTCTCCACGGCGTCTTTCAGGCGCGAGCGCGCGCGCGGGTCGGACCAGCCGAACGGGCGTCCGCCGCCCTCCTGCACGAAGAATACGTCAAAGGCCTGGCCGCCATGGGTGGTGGCGACCTGGGCGCCCACCACGTTCGCGCCTTCGCGCGCCAGGGCGCCGGCGATGTCGGCGAACAGCCCGTCGCGGTCGGGCGCCAGCACCATCACCTCACAGGCCGAGCGGCGCTTGTCGATGCGCACGCCCGCGGCGATGTCGCGGCCCATGGCGGCGCTGGCGCGGACAAACGCCGCGTGGCGCAGCCGGTCGCTCTCGGCGAAGGCCAGCCAGTAGGGATCATCCATCTCGCCGATCCAGCGCTCGGCGAAGTCTGCATCAAATCGGCCGACCACAGACCGGAAGGCGGCGCGGGCGGTTTCGGCGCGGGCGGCCAGGCGCGCGCGGGCCGCGTCCTCGCCGCGCTCCCCGCCCTCGGCCAGCACGGCGGCGGTGGCCTGATAGAGATCGCGCAAGAGCTGGGCTTTCCAGCCATTCCACACGCCCGGACCCACCGCGCGGATATCCACCACGGTCAGAATGGTCAGGAGCCGCAAGCGCTCCAGCGTGCCGCACAGGCGCGCGAAATCGAGCACGGTGCGCGGGTCGGAAATGTCGCGGCGCTGGGCCGCATCGCTCATTTCAAGGTGGTTGGCGATCAGCCAGGCGGTGAGCTCCACCTCGTTCTCGTCCAGCCCCAGGCGCGGCCCGGCAACCCGCGCATTGGCGGCGCCCTCCACGCACTGGTCGCCCTTGCCCTTGCCGGTATCGTGCAGCAACACGGCCAGATGCAGCGCCCGGCGCGACGAGATTTTCTGCGCCAGGCTGGTGGCCAGCGGGTGATCGCCCGCCAGCTTGCCTTGCTCGATCAGACGCAACAGGCCCAGCGCGTTGAGCGTATGCTCGTCCACGGTGAAGCGGTGATACATGTTGAACTGGGTGCGCGCGACGATATCGCCGAACTCGGGGATATAGGCGCCCAGCAGCCCCGCCTCGGTCATGGCGCGCAGGGTCATGCGCGGATCCTCGGCGTCCAGCAGCCCCGCAAAGAAGCTGCGCGCGGCGCGCGGATCGCTGCGAAACGCGTCGTCGATCAGGCGCAGGGACTGGCCGATGCGCGCCACGGCGTCCGGGTGCAGATCGTAATGGCGCGCCGCCGCCGCCTCGAACAGGCGCAGCATCATCACCGGATCGGATTCAATCGCCGCCGGATCGGCGAAGGTCAGCCGTCCAGCGCGCAGCGTGAAGCCTTCCTCGGCCAGGCCTTCGGCGTCCGCCATGCCGTCGGACGGCAGGAACCGCCCGGCGGCGCCCGGCGCGTCTTTCAGCTCGTCAGCCTCCAGCTTGGCGCAGACCAGGCGGGTGAGCGCGCCCACATCGATGGCCTTGAGGAAATAGTCGCGCATGAAGGCTTCCACCCCCAGCGCGTCGGCACGGTCGTCATAGCCCATGCGCACGGCCACGCCGGGCTGCATGTCGAAGCTCAGCCGGTCGTCCTTGCGTCCCACCAGGGCGTGCAGGTGGAAGCGCACGGTCCAGAAGAAATCGGCGGCGTTGAGATAGCGCTCCACATCGGCGACGGATAACAGGCCCGCGGCCACCCAGCGCTCCATGGCGTCGGCGCCGTAAAGCACCTGAGCCAGCCAGCGCACGGTCTGCAGATCGCGCAGGGCGCCCTTGCCGTCCTTGATATGGGGCTCGACGGCGTAGCGGCTGTCGCCCTGACGGTCGACGCGTTCATCGCGCTCGGTCAGCTTGGCGGCGGCGAAGGCGCCCGCGCGCTCGCCCAGCAATTCTTCCTCGAATGCACTCAGCAGCTCGCGCACCAGCCGCACATCGCCGGTCAGGCTGCGGATATCCAGAAGCGCGGTGCGCTCCGAGACGTCGTCACGCGCCAGCGCGATCGCCTCTTTCACCGTGCGGATGGCGCCGCCGCCCACGGGCAGACCGCTATCCCACAGGGCATAGAGCGTGCGCTCGACAATCAGCGTGGCGTGCTCGGGGGCGGGATCATCGACCAGGAACAGCAGATCGATATCGCTGTGCGGGGCCAGCTCGCCCGCGCCATATCCACCTACCGCGCACAGCGCCAGCCCCGGCGTGCGCGCGCCCTGATCGGTCAGATCGCTGGCGATGGAATCATACAGCGCGCGCAGCACGGCGTTCATCACGCCGGACAGGGTCCGCGCCGCCTCTAGCCCGCCGCTGGCGCCCTGAAGACGGGATTCGGCATGGGCGCGGCCGCGGGTGAGATAGGCTTTCAGCTTGGCCAAAGCGGCCTGACGCTCCGCCGGCTGGTCCCAGCCCTTGCGCGTCGCGGCGGCGAGTTCTGCGCGCAGGCGCAGGCCGTCAAGCGAGGCGGGAAGGGAGGTGGGCCGGATCATGGGCGTAGTTCTACGCCAGCCCGCCCCGCCCTGTCAGCGCTCTTCCACCTCGACCACCAGCGCTTCGCTGGCGGGCACCTGGCCGCGCACCAGCGCCTGATAGGCGCCCAGAGCCTCAGGTCCGCCGGTGAGGCTTCGCCAAGCCAAGAGATCATCCGCCGCCGCCACGAAATGGGACCAGGCCTCGCCCTGGCGTTTGGCGAACCCGTCCGGTCCCCACTGCGCGATGCGGTCGCGGGCATGGTCGGGGGCGAAGAAGAAGGCGGGTCTGGGTCCGGGCAGATCGGATGCCGGCGCGCTGTCATCCCAATGGGCGCCCCCGACGCGGATATTGGCTTTCAGGTTGGCGCCGAACCGCCCATGCAGGGCCCGGTTCACCTCCGCCGCCCCGGCGAAATCCACGATCAGCCGGGCGGGGGCGGGGTCCATTGCGGCGATGTCGTCATAACCGGTGATGTCGTCATACAGCCCCGACGCCTCCACAAAGGCGGCGTTGCGCGACGAGGTCAGCGCTTCGATGCGCAAACCCTCGGGCCGGTCGCGGCCCAACAGGAAGGCGAGCGCAAGTGCGGTCTTGCTGGATGCGCTGGTCAGGGTGAGGCGGTTCGCGCCCTGGAAGGCCGCCTCGCGCAAATGCGCATCGATCAGGAAGGAGGTGAGAAACAGCGGCTGCAGCACCATCTGCGCGGCTTCGCGCTGCGGGTCATAGGCCGGGTCGGCGGCGCAGCGCACATAGCGGTTATACACTGCCGGCAGGGCGGAGCGGTGGTCTGCCGCATCGACAAAGCTGTCAGGGCGGATCTTGCCGGGGGTGACCACCAGCTCGCTGGCGGCGGGGAAGTAGCCATAGACCCGCTCGCCCAGGTCCAGTCCCGGCGCGCGGCTTTCAGTCACCTGGGCAAAGCCCCAAACCGGCAGGCGCCCGCGCCCGTCCGCGCCGGGGAAGAAGCGCCAATAGCCCATGGCCTGCCCGAAGGCGGCATAGGTGATGTTGTTGGCGGTCAGCGCAAAGCGGCGCACGGTCAGGCGGGCTTCGCCCGCGTTCAGCGCGCGCGGCGGGTCCTCAACGATGTCGGCGTGCGTTATGTCAGCTTGATCAATGCTCAGCGCCCAGCCCATGGCCCTCGTCTCCCTCAGTGTCGAGATTATCAGTGGTGCAGGTGTGCGTCCGGCCGGTCATCGGATGACCAGCGGCGCAGCACGGTCGGGTCCGGGTCGCCATAGTCTTCGGGCAGATCCGGGCAGGTGGCGCTGCGCAGGATGTCGCGGATGATCGCCAGGCGCGCCGCGCGCTTGTCATCGGCGTTCACCACCCGCCAGGGGACCGGATCGCCGGTGACGGCCAGCATCGTGTTGCGCGCTTTCGAATAGGCGTCGAACTTCTTGAGGGCGACGGCGTCCACGGGCGAGATTTTCCACGATTTGAGCGGATTGACCCAGCGGTCTTCCAGCCGTTTGGCCTGTTCGTCACGCGACAGGTCGAGATAGTATTTCAGCAGCACCAGCCCGTCATTGACCAGTATGCGCTCGAACGGACCGACATTTTGCAGAAAGGCCTTGTGCTCGGCATTGGTGCAGAACCCCATCACCGGCTCCACGCCGGCGCGGTTGTACCAGGACCGGTTGAACAGCACCATTTCGCCGCCTGCGGGCAGATGCTCGGTCCAGCGCTGGAAATACCAGCTCGACCGGTCGCGCTCGGTGGGCTTGCCCAGCGCCACCACACGGGTGTCGCGCGGCGACTGGTGCTGGACGATGCGCTTGATCACCCCGTCCTTGCCCGCCGAATCGCGCCCTTCCAGAATGATCAGGCAGCGCGCCTCGGTGGCGATCAGGTGGCGTTGCAGGGCCACCAGTCCGATCTGGAGGCGCTTGAGTTCGCTTTTGTAAATTTTCTTGTCCATCGCCGGCCACCCTGGGCCTGCGCGCGCCTCAAGTCGAGGCTGGCGCGCGGCGCCGCCTGTCCAAACCGTCATATCATGTTGGCTTGTGCGGCGCGCTGATTGGGCTAAACAGGCTCGCCCCAGCCCTTGCGGACGAGCCCGCCCATGACCGCTCTTGCTATTGAAACGCGCGCCCTGTCGCGCCGCTTTGGCGAAAAGCGGGCCGTGGACGGCATCGATCTTGATGTGCGCCGCGGCGAGATTTTCGGCGTGCTGGGGCCCAATGGCGCAGGCAAGACCACGCTGGTGCGCATGCTGGCGACGCTTTTGCGTCCCTCTGGCGGCAGCGCGCTGGTGCTGGGCCACGACATCGAGCGTGAGCCGCGCGAGGTGCGCCGCAAGATCAGCCTGACGGGCCAGTTCGCCTCGGTGGACGAAGACCTGACCGGGTTTGAGAACCTGCTGTTGCTCGCGCGCCTGTCAGGGCTCAAAGGCGCCGAAGCCAAAAGCCGGGCCATGGACCTTCTGGGCGCGTTTGATCTCGCTGACGCGGCCGCCAAACAGACGAAAGCTTATTCCGGCGGCATGCGGCGCAAGCTGGATATCGCATCCAGCCTCATCCGCCGGCCCGAGCTGCTTTTCCTTGACGAGCCGACCACCGGGCTCGATCCGCGCTCGCGCAATCAGGTCTGGGATATTGTGCGGGGCCTGGCGGCCAGCGGCACGACCATCCTTCTCACCACGCAATATCTCGAAGAGGCTGACCAGCTGGCCGGCGAGATCGCCGTGGTGGATCACGGCCGCATCATTGCGCGCGGAACCAGCGCGCAGTTGAAGGCGAAAGTCGGCGGCGGCGTGTTGCAGATCAGCCTGGCGGGTGCGGACCGGCGCGAGGAGGCGTCCGGCCTGCTGGCCGGGCTGCTGGAAGGCGAAGTGCGCGCCGGCGGCAATGGCCTGTCCCTGAGCGTGGATGTGTCTGATCCCGATGCGGGGCTCGCCGCGCTCTCCGCTCTGTCGTCGGCTGGGATTGAATTGTCGGGCTATAGCCTCAGCCAGCCGAGTCTGGATGAAGTCTTCTTCGCGCTGACCGGACGCCCGCCGGAGGCGGAGGACGGGCCAGCACCGGAGGTCGCGCCATGAGCGACACGACGACGCCCCTCAAGCAGGCCGCCGAGACGGTGGTGCAATCGGCGCCGGCCATGGCCGCCAGCCCGCCCCATGCGGTGTCGGTCAGCCTGACCTATGCCTGGCGGGCGCTTTTGAAGATCAAGCACATGCCCGAGCAGCTGTTCGACGTGGTGGTGACCCCCATCATGTTCACGGTGATGTTCACCTATCTGTTCGGCGGCGCGCTGGCGGGCTCGACAGACGCCTATCTGCAATTCCTGCTGCCGGGCATTCTGGTGCAGACGATTGTTTTCACGTCCGTTTATACCGGATTCACGCTCAATACCGACATTTCCAAGGGCGTGTTCGACCGCTTCCGCTCCCTGCCCGTCTGGTCGCCGGGGCCGATCGCCGGGGCGATGCTGGCCGATGTGTTCCGCTTCACGGCGTCGGGGTTGATCGTCTTCATCATCGGCACGCTGATGGGCTACCGGCCCGAGGGCGGCTTCATTGCGGTGATCCCGGCCCTGATGCTGCTCAACGCGTTCGCGCTGGGCTTTGGCTGGATCTTCACCGCGCTGGCTCTGTCGGTGCGCACGCCGTCCACCGTGATGACGCTGGCCTGGCTGGTGCTGATGCCGCTGACGTTCGCCTCCAATATCTATGTCGATCCGGCCACCATGCCGGGCTGGCTGCAGGCGGTGGTGTCGGTCAATCCGGTCAGCCTGCTGGTGACCGCCATTCGCGACATCATGGCCGGAACGCCGGACCTGCGCGCCGTCCTGCTGGCCCTGCTGGCGCCGGGTCTGATCGCGGCCGTATTCGGTCCCATCACGATGTGGCTTTACCGCAAGGAGCGTTAGGCCAGCACGGGGCGCAGGCCGGGCCCGCTTCAAGGCTTGCGCGCCGTTACGCTGACGGGCGAAAGTGACCACGATGCGATATCTTGGCCCTGCGATTTTCACCCTCATCGCCCTGATCGCCGCCGCCGCGGCGGGCTGGCATGTGCTGACCCGCAATCCGGACGGATTGTCGCTGCGTGATCTCGGCCAGACGGCTGGCGAAGCCTATGTGTTCGGCTATCCCCTGGTGCTTATGGAGGAGACGCGCGCGGTCATGCTGGCGCGGGTCGAAGCTGAAGGCGAACCGGGCGCGATCAACACGCTGCATCACCGCCGCGAACTGCCGCAGGCCGGGGATGACACGGTGGTGCGGCCCAATCTCGACACGCTGTATTCCATCGCCTGGCTGGACCTGTCTGAAGGCCCCGCCGTGTTGCGCTGGCCGGACATGGGCGAGCGCTACTGGCTGTTGCAGGTGCTGGACGCCTGGACCGATGTGGCCGGCGCGCCGGGTTCGCGCGTGGCGGGTTCAGGGCCGGGCCTCGCCTTCATCACCGGTCCGGACTGGGACGGGCCGGCCCTGCCGGGCGCTGTGCATGTGCGGGTCTCCACCCCCATGGCCTGGCTGATCGGGCGCATCGAGATCGCGCCGGGCGAAGACTTTGCGCCAGTTCATGCCCTTCAGGACGCCATCTCGCTCACCGCGCCACCGCCCTCAGCCTCGGCGCGGATGGGCGATGCCGGCCTGCGACCGTCCGATGCGGTGGCGGCGCTGGCGCCGAATGAATTCTTCACGCGCCTCGCCGCGCTAATGGCGCTGAACCCGGCCAGGGCGGAGGATGCAGAAATGACCGCGCGCCTGGCCGCGCTGGGCGTTCACCCGGAAACCGGCGCGGTTGACTGGAGCGGGCATGGGCCGCTGGCGCGCCGGGTGATGGGGCGCGGGGTAACGGTGGCGCGCACCAGACTGGCCGAAGCCGACCGCCAGCCGCCCGGGCCGGAGGGCTGGCGCACGCTGACTGAGGGGCTGGGCGCGTATGGGACCAATTACGCCCTGCGCGCCGGCGTGGCGCATATCGGGCTGGGGGCCAATCTGGCGGCGGATGCGATCTATCCCAACACGTCGGTGGATCGCGACGGCCAGCCGCTGCATAGCAGCCACGCCTACATTCTGAGCTTTGAGCCCGGCGCCCTGCCGCCGACGGACGCATTCTGGTCGATCACGCTCTATGACGTGGATGGTTTTCTGCCCGAGGGCGCCGGCTGGCGCCATGCGCTCGGCGACCGGGACGACCTGACGTATGATTCAGATGGCGGGCTGACCATCAGGATTTCCACCGAACCGCCCCAGGCCTCCCCGGATTCCAACTGGCTGCCGGTGCCGCCGGACGCGCCCTTCGCCCTGACGGCGCGCCTCTATGCGCCGGGCGAGGTGGCGCTCTCGGGGCAATGGACCATGCCGGGCGTGGAGCGGCGCTGAGGCGCGCGCTCTTGTACGGCGCGGCGCGCGCGGGCAGGCTTGGCGTGATGATGTCCGCCCGCCCCGCGAAAGCCGCCATGACCAGATTATCCGCTGCCCGCCGGGCCGTCGCCGGCCTCATGGCGCTCGCCGCAATGGGGTTGCTGGCCGCCTGCGCCGGTGGTCCCCTGATCGACACGCGCCATGCCAGTGCGGCGCATGACAGCCGGGTGCGCTATATCATCGTGCACTATACGGCGGTGGATTTTGAGGAAGCCCTGCGCCTGCTGACGCAAACCGGGGTGAGCAGCCATTATCTCATCGACCGCGATCCCGCCCGCATTCACCGCCTGGTCCCCGAGCGCCGCCGGGCGCGCCATGCGGGCGTCTCCAGCTGGCGCGGGGAGACCTATCTCAACACCGCTTCGGTCGGGATCGAGATCGTCAATCGCGGGTATGACTGGGGCGCGCCGGAAGACTGGGAACCCTATGACGAGGCGCAGATCGCGGCCGCCGCCTGGCTGATCGCCGACATCGCGGCGCGCAACGAGATTCTCCCCCACCGCATTCTGGGTCATGCCGAGGTGTCGCCCGGACGCAAGTCTGATCCCGGGCCGTTGTTTCCGTGGCGGCGCCTGGCGTGGGCCGGGCTCATTCCGTGGCCGGACGAAACCCGGCTGGAGGCGCTGACCGCGCAGTATCAGGACGCGCCGCCCGACGCCGCCTGGCACCAGGCGCGCCTGCGCCGTCATGGATATCCGCTGCAAGAGACGGGCGAATGGGACGACCAGACCCGCACGGTGCTATCGGTTTTCCAGATGCGCTACCGCCCCGCCCGTCATGACGGCGTGACCGACGCCCAGACGGCGGCGCTGCTGGATCTGGCCACGGACCCGGACGGGTTGATGATGCGCGGGTCTGACGGCATTTGGCGGGCGTACCGGGGCCGCTAGCCGATTGGGCTGGCCCCGGCGCGAGAGGACTGTGGGCCGCCAGAAATCTGCTTGCGGAATGTCCACGACGCTGCTCCAGTCTGCACGAGCTTGCAGGGGAGTTCGGGACATGCCGGGATCGGGAATGAATGTCGTGCGGCGGGGTCTGATCGCTGTTGTCGCCGCGTCGCTTGTTAGCTTGGGCGCGGCAGGCTGTACGACCGTCCAGCGGCCGGACACGGCGAGCCTGCCCAGCTTCACCTCCGATGAGGACTTGCGCGAGTTTCTGGCGCCCGGCGGCGATCTTATGGTCGCCGCGCGCGTTCCGCCGCCGCCTGCGCCCCCGCCACCCCCGCCGCCGCCCGCCCCGCCAGGGGCCTCACCGTCCGCCCCTGCACCCTCCGCCGCGCCGCAGGAGAGCGTCACGGTCACCGCCTCGGTTTCGACGGAGAACGATTCCATCACCAATGTGCAGGTCGCCGGGGTGGATGAGGGCGGGATCGTCAAGGTCAGCGGGGATTATCTGGTCATCCTGCGGCGCGGGCGCCTGTTCACCGTGTCCACGGCGGACGGGGATCTGCGCGCCGTGGACACAATCGACGCCTATCCGCCCGGCGCCAGCGCGCGCTGGGACTGGTATGATGAAATGCTGGTGTCCGGCGATCTCATCGTGGTCATCGGCTATAGCTACCGGCGCGGCGGGACCGAGATCAACCGCTTCCGTCTGGCTGCGGACGGGACGCTGACCTTCATCGATTCCCATCATCTGAGATCAGACGATTATTATTCGGATCGCAATTACGCCTCGCGCCTGATCGGCGACCGGCTCATCGTCTACGCGCCGCTGTCGTTCCAGTGGAATTCACGCGACGTGCTCGACGATATGCCGGGCCTGAGCCGCTGGACGCCCGACCGCGAGGGGCCGGAATTCGAACGCATCGCCAGCGCCAGCAATGTCTTCATCCCCGCCCCGCTGCGGGCCCGGGGAGCGGAGACGGTGGAGGCCATGCACACGGTCACGCAGTGCGATCTGGCGGAGCCTGAGCTGCGCTGCAAGGCCACTATCGTGCTGGGGCCGGAGTCGCGCACCTTCTTCGTCGCGCAGGACGCGGTCTATGTGTGGGTCAGCGCTCCCCGCATGGCGGAGGATGACAGCCAGAACTTCCTGATCCGCATCGCGCTCGGCGACGGACCGCCCAGCGCCGTGCAGGTGGAGGGCGAACCACTCGACCAGTTCTCTTTCAACGCCAATACCGCCCGCAGCCGGATTGACGTGCTGGTCGCCGACGAGGGCTATGGCGATGCGATGTGGAACGCGGATCTGACGCGCGGCCGCCCGGCTTTGCTGCGCCTCCCACTCGCGCGCTTCGGAGATGGCGGCGGGGCGGCGCCCGCCTCCGACTATCAGTTCCTGCCGGGCGACGAGGACGCCTATCTCGACCGCAACCGCTTTATCGGAGACCGGCTGCTCTACGCCCTCAGCCGCTGGCGTGGCGGGAAGAGTGATTACTCGCTCGTGGTCGTGCCGGTGGAGGGTGGCGAGCCGGTTGAGTTTACCGTGCCTGAAGGCGTCGACCGGATCGAGCCGCTGGGCCGCGACGCGGTGGTGGTGGGCGGCGAGGAGGCGGCAGTCTTCCTCACCGTGGATCTGATGGAACCCGAGCCCTCCATCATCGACCGCTATGTGGAGCGCGGCGCCCGCGAGGCGGAATCGCGCAGTCATGCCTTCTTCTACAATCCCGATACTGCCAGCCCGAACGGCGCTGACGGCCTGCTCGGCCTGCCGGTGATCAATCGCGGGGACGGGGCGGGTGGCGCCGACATGCTGTTCCTGCGCCGCGATGCGCGCCGGCTGTCAGACTATGGACGGCTGGAGTCCGAGGCGCCGGCGGGCGTGGATGATGGCTGTCAGGCGTCCTGCGTCGACTGGTATGGCGATGCCCGTCCGATCTTCCTGCGCGGTCGCGTGTTCGCGCTGCTGGGCTATGAGCTGGTGGAGGGCGACGCCTCGGGCGCGCGCATTCGCGAGACGCGGCGCATCGATTACACGCCGCAGCCTGAAAGGCGGGCGGGGAAGTAGGCGGGAGGTTTTGAGGAGGCGGGGCAGGGCTGCCTGGGGATGCGTGCCGCCGCCCGGGGCGCGCAGCACCGCCCTGGCGCGCAACACCGTCGCGCGCCGGCCATGTCATCTCAATTCAACGATGGACAGCGAATAAATGGAGCGGGCGATGAGATTCGAACTCACGACCCTCACCTTGGCAAGGTGATGCTCTACCCCTGAGCTACGCCCGCTCATAATCCTGCGTGACAGGGCCCCGGCCAAGGCCGGGAGGCGGGTATATCGCGCATCGCGCCAGGTTTGGCAAGCCCGCCTGTTCACCGCATCGGCAGTGCGGCGGCGGGCCTCGCCAAGGCTTGCACGCGCCTGCCGGACAAGGCTAATCGGGAGATCATGACACACGCGCCGCAACCGCCCGCCCCGCCGGTCAGCCGGGCCGATCTGTTCGCCTTTTTTGACGCGCTGGGCGTCGCCCATCGCACGGTGGAGCATGCCCCGGTTTTCACGGTGGCCGAGGGCGAGGACATCAGGGCGGACATGCCCGGCGGGCATACCAAGAATTTGTTTCTGAAGGACAAGAAAGGCGCGCTGGTGCTGATCAGCGCGCTGCAGTCGACGCAGATTGCGCTCAACCAGCTGCACAAATTGATCGGCGGCGGGCGACTGTCGTTCGGGTCGGCGGAGCTGCTGGTAGAGGCGCTGGGGGTCACGCCCGGCTCGGTGACGGCGTTCGCCATCATCAATGATCCAGGCCATCGCGTGCGCTTCATTCTGGACCAGGCGCTGATGGACCATGAGATCGTGAACTTCCATCCCCTGAAGAATGACGCGACCACGGCGCTGACCAGCGCTGACCTTCTGCGCTTTGTGCGGGCGCTGGGCCGTGAGCCCGAGGTGCTCGACCTGGCCGCCCTCAGCGCCGGTTGAGGCTTGCAAGCGCGCGCGCAAGCGGCCACCTAGAGCGCAAGCGGTTCGACACATCTTTCTCGAGGAGCAGACCCCATGGAGATTATTGGCGCCAGCGGCCAGAGCCCGGCCCCGTCCGCTGCGGGCGGTGATGACCTCATCCGCAACGGCACAGACAAGAGCTTCATGGCCGACGTGATCGAGCCGTCCAAGACCGTGCCCGTGCTGGTGGATTTCTGGGCGCCCTGGTGCGGCCCGTGCCGCCAGCTGACCCCCGTGATCGAGGCCGCCGTGCGCGCGGCCAAGGGCGCGGTCAAGCTGGTGAAGATCAATATCGATGAAAACCCCGGCATTGCCGGCCAGCTGCGCATCCAGTCCATCCCGGCCGTAATCGCCTTCCAGAACGGCCAGCCGGTGGACGGCTTCATGGGCGCCCTGCCCGAAAGCCAGATCAAGCAGTTCATCGCCCGCCTGTCCGGCGCGGTGGATGGCGCGGCGGTGGAGGATCTGATCGCGCGCGCCCATGAGGCCTTGGCGGCGGGCGATGCGGGCGGCGCGGCGCAGGATTTTGCCCAGGCGCTGCAGATGGACAAGGACAATCCCGAGGCCATCGCGGGCCTGGCGCGCCTCTATCTGATGAGCGGCGATCCCGATCAAGCCAGGGCGCTGATCGACAGCGCGCCCGAGACCAAGAAATCCCACCCGGCCATCGCCTCCGTGCGCGCCTCTATGGAGCTCGCGGGCGAAGTCGAAGGCGCCGATGATCTCGACGCCGCCGAGCGGCGCGCCTCGAAAGCCGTCAGCGATCCCGAAGCGCAGTTCGCGCTGGCCCGGGCGCGCCTGGCGGCGGGCGATATGGAGGGCTGCGTGGACGCGCTGCTGGTCTCCATATCGCTGGACCGGGAATGGAACGAGTCCGCCGCGCGTCAGCTCCTCCTGCGCGTGTTCGACGCCTCCGGCCCCATGTCGGAGCTGGCCAAGTCCGGCCGGCGGCGCCTGTCGTCCATCCTGTTTGCGTGAGGTAAACCTGCGCGGCGCTAGAAGCGGGCGCGCAGGCCGACCGCCACATAGCGCGGGCGATAATTGACGCGCTGCAGTTCGGTGGTCCGGTTGTCGAAGAAGACCTGATCGCCCGAATTGGGGTTCCAGATCGCGCCGATCCGGCCGCCGTGCTCATATCCGGCGCTCAGATTGACCGATACATTCTGACTGACAGGCAGGTTCACACCGGCTTTCAGCGATCCGGTGAAGTCCCAGTCCCGGCGGCTGTCTGTCGTGTTGATCGTGAAGTTCTGATCAGATGGCGGACAGATATTGCACAGGACCGTTTCCTCGCTGCGCAGGCTGGAGCGGGTGTTGGCCAGGCCGGCCGTCGCCTTGAAGAAGGGGATGAACGGCCCGATCGAAAAGTCGCCCGGCCGTCCCCCGGCGCGGATGCCGATATTAAGGCCATAGCGGTCATTGCTGGCGCGCTGGTCGCGCGATTGCTCGATATTGACGCCGCCGCCGGTATGCTGGCTCCAGCCTTCGAAATCCTGGACCATGGAGGCGTAGTAGAGCGTGATGAAAAGCTGCGCGCAGGCCAGCGAGTCAAAACCCCGGAACCCGTAATCGCCGCTGACGTCCCAGGCCCGCCATTCATTGCGGGCTTCATGGACCGAGCCGAAATTGCTGACATTGATTCCGGACGAGCCGGACGGCGAAAGCGCGCCGTAAACAAAGCCGCTGTCGCCGCTTCCGCCCGGGGCGATCACTGTCATGTCGCTTTGCGTTTCGCGGCTGGTGCGAAAGCCAATAGAGGCTCCAGGCTGAATGCGTGTGCGCCCGCTAACCGTGCTCGCCACCGGCGGCTCAGATGTGACGGGCACGTTGATCGCGGCGCCATAGGCGTGCGCGTAACCTGTTCGTGACGTGGCCGCGCCGAAGCGCTCGCCGCTGGACGGGGTGTCGCGCTGGAAACCGATGCCGGTCCCCGGCAGGTTCAGATTGGCCCGCCCGTAGTGACCGGAAACACCGAACCTGAGAGCGTCTGCCGGCTGCCAGGGAGGCGGCGTCAGATCGCCATAGGGCCGGCGTCCGGCCAGCAGATCGTCCAGCAGATCGAGATACTCTCTGAGGGCCGGATCTCCGCCGTCAGCTCTGGTTTCGCTGCCTGAACGGATCAGTTCGGACGCAGTGTCTTCACGAAGGCGCTCGACTTGCTGGCGTTGCCGGGGCGTCAGCGTGTACTGGCGCGCCGCGCCCCGCACCCGCGCCGCTGTCACCGTCATGCCGGCCGCGGCCTGAGTGTTCTCATGCGCGCCGGCCTGGCCGTCAGTGGCGGCAGCCGGGCCCGCAAAGGCGAAAAGGGCGGTGGCCACGCCGGCTGCGCCCGCCAATAAAGAGGTCCGTCCTGTGACCGGATGTCTGGACATTAATCTGCTCCCCGAAAATCAAACCCTGACGGGCAAGGATGTGCCGCCGGCTGACCCCCGATGCCGAGGGGAGGACAGATAATGACGTTTCAACCTGAGGCGTCGTCATCCATTTGGATGAGGCGCCAGGGCGTCCTTGCCGATCACGCCCAGAAACGTGACGGTGGCCCGGATGATGTCCGCCTGGGTGCGTGCGCCCATCTTGTCACGCAGTCGGGCGGCATGGGTGCGCACCGTGTTGATGCTGACAGCGCGCGCGCGGGCGATGTCCTGAAGGCTGAGGCCTGCGGCCAGCGCCAGGGCGACATTGAGCTCTGATGGCGTCAGCCCGTACAGGGCGGCGAATTCCAGCCGCGCGTGTTCGCCAGGCTCGGCTGTGCCCGCCAGCGTCAGGTCCACCGTCACGGCGGCGAACACGGCGGCTGTCTCACCGCGATTGGCCCAGGCATGGGCAGTGCGGCGCTGGACCACCGTATCGAAGGGATAAAGCGTGACCTCGCTGTCCGACAGGATCAGCGTCAGCTCGCCCTGCAGCACAGTGATGTAGTCGATGGTGTCGGTCCGGTGCATGCCGGGGTGATGAGCGGTGTCCACGCGCACGGTTTCAGTGCCCTCGAACGCGGCCGCGTAATAGGCGTCGAGTTGCTCAGGGGTGATGTGGGGCCGGTCGGGCGGCACGATGATGAACTGGAACGTGGTCGCGCCGCGCGGCGGCGCCAGCGGCAGGCGTACGATCTCCTGGTGGGGCGGATCGCGCAGGGCGTCGGCATTGCGCCGGGTGAACCAGTGGACTGCCCGGAAATCACCGGGCGAGACATGCGAATCCTTCAGGACGTAGGATTTGCCCTGTGCGTCTGCGGCGGTCACGACCCGGCGAAAACTGCGCTTGGCCATGCGGTCTCCCGGTCATGAGCGGGCGCAGGCTTTCAGATCACGGCAATCTGAAAGGAGGGGACGATATTGCAGCCTCCCCATGCGCCGCTAGATTGGCGCGCAAGAGCAAACCCCGGTTCCGGAGGCCAAGGCAAGCCATGAGTGATGCAATCGACGATTTCGGCCCGGAAGAGCAGAGGGGCCGCGTGCTGGTGATCGCCGGATCGGATTCGTCGGGCGGCGCCGGCATTCAGGCTGACATCAAGACCGTGACGGCGCTGGGCGGTTATGCCGCGACGGCCATCACGGCCGTGACGGTGCAGAACACGATGGGCGTCAGCGCGGTGCATCCCGTGCCGCTGGACATCATCACCGGCCAGATCGGCGCGGTGCTGGACGATATCGGCGCGGATGCGATCAAGACCGGCATGCTGGCCAGCGCCGATGTGATCGAGGCGGTGGCCAGGGCGCTGGATGCGGCGAAGGCGCAGGCGATCCCGCTCATCGTGGATCCGGTGATGGTCACCTCGTCCGGCGCCCGGCTGGTGGATGACAGCGCGCTGGCGGCGATCAAGTCGGTGCTGGTCCCGCGCGCGGCGCTGATCACGCCCAACATCCCCGAAGCCGAGGCGCTGACCGGGCTGTCAATCAAGGACCTGGACGGCCAGCGGGCCGCCGCCGAAGCGCTGCTCAAGGCGGGCGCGCGCGCCGTGCTGGTGAAGGGCGGGCATATGGAAGGCGGGGACGTGATTGATTGTCTGCTCACGCGCAACGGCATGCGCCTGTTCACCCGTCCGCGCCTGCGCACCCGCCACACCCACGGGACGGGCTGCACGCTGGCCAGCGCCATCGCCGCGCTGATGGCCCAGGGCCTGGCGCTGGACCGGGCGGTGGAGCAGGCCGGGGATTATCTGCACGAGGCGATCCGCCAGGCGCCGGGCTTCGGCAAGGGCTCAGGCCCCGTCCATCACGGCTGGACGGTGCAGCGCAGCTTCGCCAGCGCGCCAGTGCGCGAGGGGTAGAAGTCAGGGGCCGGTCGGGGGTCAGCCCGTCAGGGGTCAAGATCCAGCTCGTACAGGTCATCGAAGGTGAGCACCCGCCCGGCGCCCGCAATGGCCTCGGCGATGTCCGGCTGGGCGGCGAGGGCGAGAAGGTTGGCGCGCGCCTGTGTCTGGACATCAAAGGCCGTGGCGCGCTCGTGGGTTCGGTAGTCATGAAGCATGGCCAGCACCGTCTCGGCGCCGCCGGGCGTGCTCACCTCCTCGCGCAACACCGCCTCGGCCTCTTCAATCCGGCCGATGTGCAGCAGGGCCCTGAGATAATCGGTCGAACCGCCGTCCCGCAGGTTTTCCAGTTGCGCCTCTGCGTCGTCCCGGTCGCCAGCCTGAAAGGTTGCGACCGTGCGAATGCGCGCCACGATGGCGTGGCCGCGGCTGGTCAGCATGTCCTCGTCGACCTGTTCAAGCGCGTCCAGCGCCTGCTGACCCCGCCCGGCGATGACATGGCGATGAGCGATATCGACGATATGGCCGCCCGCCATCTCGGGCCGGTCGGTCGCTCCGGCCGTATGCGCTGCGCGCCAGTACATCGCCTCGGCTCCATCGTCGTCGCCGCGGGCGCGCAGGACATCGCCCAGCCGCGTGTAGAGATAGGCATGATACTCCCAGGCGTCCGGGAACCGCTCGCCAGCCTCGACGCGCTCGAGCAGGGACTGCGCCACCGCGTGAGCGCCATCCAGATCACCCAGATGCAGCAGGTTGGCGGACAACATGACGCCGGTGCGCAGGGCTGGCCGGCGCGACTGCAACTCGGCCCGCAGCGCCCCGGTCTCGCGCTGCAGCCCCCTGCGGACCTCGGTGAGTTCGTCAAATCCTGACCAGGTCCACAGCTCCGCGTACCGGCGCGCCGCGCGCAGATCGATCAGGGCGGAGGCGCCGACCAGGCGGCGCGCCTCATCCATCGCCTCGTTGATCCGGCCCCGTTTGACATGGGCTTCGATGACCATCTGGCGCACCCAGTCCAGACCGGCGGGACCTTCCGGCGGCGTCCACCGGCGCAGCAGCGCGTCCAGGAACGCATCCAGCTCCGCCTCGTAGCCGAAACCGCGCAGGCCCTGCGCAACAGATTCAAGGTGATTGGGGCGGACCTGCTCAAAGAGTCCTTGTTGCGCAGCCGGAGCGGCGACTTCCGCTGCGGCTTCCGGCCAGCGCGCGTCGAGAGTGTGGATCATGAACAGGTAATAGCCGAGACCAGGCAGGCCGGGGTGGATCTCCCGCGCCTCCAGCATGTAGGGAAGCGCGCTGTCGTGGTCGCGTTTGAAATAGTGCGCGGCGCCCATTTCCATCGTGACTCCCGCCCGGAAAAGGGCGGGGAGCCGGGCATAGGCCGGCAAGTCTTGAAGCGCCTCGCCGGTGGTCAGAACGTCGTCCCACCGTTCTTCATTGATGGCGCTGAAGAACTCCAGCCCGAGGCGGGTCGGATCATCCGACGCTGACGCCGCTGTATGCGCCCCTGCAAATATCGCCAGCGCAGCCGCGGCGGCTTTCAACCATGTCATGACGCCGCCCTCCCGCGTGAGGCGAACATGATGGGCAGGCACGGGCGGTGTGGCAAGCCGGTTTCAGGCGTTCAGCCCGCCCGGCCGCACACCCGGTCAGTCCAGTCGGCGAAGTCGGACATGGCCTGCTCATAGCCCAGATCGTGCAGGGTTTCGTGGCGTCCTTGCGGGTCGAAGCGCATGGTCACGTCGGTGAAGCGTGCGGCGTGGAGGCGCGCTGCGAGGGTCTTCACGGCCGCGCCCTGATCGACCACCGGGTCCTGGCCGCCGGCGGCGAGATGGATGGGCAGATCGGCGGGCATCAGGCGCAGCGCCGCCTCGTCCTCGCCGCGCAGCGTGCCTTCGACGAGGCTGCGCCACATGGAGATCGACGCCGGCCAGCCTGCCATGGGGTCGGCGATATAGGCGTCCACCTCCTCGGGCAGGCGCGACAGCCAGTCATACTCGGTACGCGCGTCTTTGAACTTGCGTCCCCAGGCCTTGAAGGTCAGCGCCTCCATCCAGGTCGAGGGATCGGTCGCTTTCTTGAACAGGGCTTCGATGGACAGGACCGTGCGGATCAGGTCCGCGCGCGAGCCCATGGCCAGATTGGCGTTCCAGATACCCAGCCCGTCCACCGCGCCCTTGCGGGCCATGGCGTGGGTCATGGCGGTGACACCGCCCATGGAGTGACCAAACAGGATCAGCGGCAGGTCTTCGAACCGGGCGCGCAGATGGTCCTCCACCGCACGGGAGTCGGCCACCACCCGGCTCCAGCCATCGCGCGCCGCAAATACGCCGCGCGGCGCGTCCGGCGCGATGGTTTCGCCATGTCCGCGCTGGTCCTGCACGGCCACATGATAGCCGCGCGCGCTGAGAAACTCGGCAAAGCGCTGATAGCGCCCGGAATGCTCGGCGAGGCCATGATGGATCTGGATGATCCCGCGGGCGCCGCCCTGCGCCTGCGCCACCCGCAAGCGGATGTGCGCGCCGGTGGGGCTTTCGAGGGTTTCAGCCTGGAAGCTCATGGAAAGGCGTTCTCCTGCGCGCGTCAAACGGTTAGCGTTGCGCCGGGCACCATAGCCGCGCCGGGGGAGGACGTCATGGCACAAACCGCATTGCTCGCCATTGATCAGGGCACCACATCCAGCCGGGCGTTGGCGTTCGATCTGACCGGGCGCGTCATCGCCACCGCGCAGGAGGAGTTCGCGCAAGGCTATCCCCGGCCGGGCTGGGTGGAGCATGACCCCGAAGTGATCTGGGCCACGGTGCTGTCCACTGCGCGCAAGGCGTTCAGCGCCGCCGAGGATCAGGGATACCGGATCGCCGCGCTGGGCGTGACCAATCAGCGTGAGACCACGCTCGTTTGGGACCGCGCCAGCGGGCGGCCCATCCACAACGCCATTGTCTGGCAGGACCGGCGCACGGCGGATTCCTGCGCCCGGCTGCGCGCGGACGGGGCGGAGGAGATGGTGGCCGCGCGCGCGGGCCTGGTGCTCGATCCGTATTTCTCCGCTACGAAGCTGGCGTGGATTCTCGACGCCGTGCCCGGCGCGCGGGCGCGGGCGGAGGCGGGCGAGCTGGCCTTCGGGACCGTCGAAAGCTTCCTTATCTGGCGCCTCACCGGCGGGCGGGTGCATGTCAGCGACGCCACGAACGCCAGCCGGACCAGCCTCTATAATCTCGCGCAGGGCGACTGGGATGACGAGCTGTTGCGCCTGTTCGCGATCCCGCGCGCCGTGCTGCCGGTTGTCGCCGATTGCGCCGGACTCTACGCCGAGACTGATCCAGTGATCTTCGCCCGGCCCGTGCCCATCAGCGGCGCAGCCGGCGACCAGCAGGCCGCCGCCATCGGGCAGGCCTGCCTCAAGCCAGGCGAGATGAAGTCCACCTACGGCACGGGCGCCTTCATGCTGGTCAATACTGGTGATGCGCCTGTGCGGTCCCGGGCGCGGCTTCTCGCCACCACCGCCTGGCGTCTCGGTGGCCGCTCATCCTTCGCGCTGGAGGGCTCTGTGCTGTCAGCGGGCGCCACCATCCAGTGGCTTCGCGACGGGCTGGGCCTGATTTCGCGGGCGTCGGAAGCGGCCGGCCTCGCCGCCGGGGCTGATCCGGGCAGCGGCGTGTATCTGGTGCCGGCTTTCTCCGGCCTCGGCGCGCCGCACTGGGACCCGGACGCGCGCGGGATCATCACCGGTCTGACGCGCGGATCGGGCAAGGCGGAGATCGCACGCGCGGCGCTCGACAGCGTCGCCTACCAGACCCGCGATCTCCTCGCGGCCATGCAGGCGGACGGGGTGAATGTCAGCACACTGAAAGTCGATGGCGGCATGGCGCGCGATGCCGGCTTCCTGCAACGCCTGTCGGACTTGTGCAGCGTCGAGACCGTGCGTCCGGTCAACACCGAATCCACCGCCTGGGGCGCGGCCTTTCTGGCGGGGCTGGGCGCGGGCCTGTTCAGCACAATCGAGGATGCGCGCGCGCTCTGGCGCGCCGACCGCAGCTTCCGCCCCGAACTCGACACGGCTGCCCGCACCCGCCTGCTGGCGGGCTGGGACGCGGCGGTGAAGCGGGCGCTGGGGTAGGCGCTACACCCTCTTGCTGACAGCAATCGCCGCGTGGCAGCCGGCTTTGATCGCGGTGGACAGGAGCGGATAGCCCGGCGCACTGCGCGCGCCTTCGTCCACGGCGAGATTCTTGTGAGCGACCTCTTCGTCGCGGAAGCGGGTGACGCGCTCCACCAGCTCGGTCTCGCCCATGGCGTGGAGCTGGGCGATCTGCTCGTTGTAGTGCTCTTCGATCACCGTCTCGACCGCTTCGGTGCAGGCATGAGCGGCGCGTTCGCCCATCAGGGCGGTGATTGCGCCCAGTGCAAATCCGGCGGCGTTCCAGGCGGGCGCCAGCAGGGTCGGGCGCGCGCGCCCGGCGCGGATATCGCCGTCAAAGGCGTCGAGATGGTGCTGCTCGTCCGCCTCCATCTCGCGCAGCTGGCGGGCGATGCGCGACGTGGCGCGGTTGGCGCCGAACACCGCGCGCTGGCCCTTGTAGATGCGCACCGCGCCATATTCGCCGGCATGGTCCACGCGCAGCATCGCCGCAATGGCGCGCGGATCACGGGCGGGGCCGGGGCGGCGGACGGGGCGGCGGACGGGGCGGCGTTCAAACGGTGCGCTCATGATGCGCTCCTTGCGGGCTTGCGAAACAGGACGATGAGGGAGATAGCGCACAGCGCGCCGCTGAACAGCACATTGTATCCGGCCATGGATATGCCGAAGAGCGACCAGTATACCTCGTCGCAGGCGACCAGAACCTGAGGCGTGTCCATCTGGGCCATCACATCTTCCAGCGTCACGCCGGTCATGTCCGCGGCGGGGCAGCGCGTATCCAGAAGACCGTATTCCAGCCCGGCATGGCGCACGGCGCGCCATGTGGCGAAGGCGAACAGGCCCGCCATCAGCGCGGACCCGGCGCGCACGGCGAGACCGGGCAGGGCGGGTCCAAACCGATACAGCGCGAACAGCGCGATCCCGGCGATCAGCGGCCAGACATGGGCCCAGCGCTGGTCGATGCACAGCGGACAGGGCGGCAATCCGCCGAATATCTCGAACGCAAACGCGCCTGCCAGCAGGGCCCCGGACCCGGCCGCACCCAGCAGAGGCCAGACATCCGGGCGCAGGGCCTGGTCACCACCGCGCAGGACAGGATGAGCCGGGGTCTCCATGGCCCTGACCCTAGCGGGTTCATCGCCCGCCGGGGAGGGGGCGCGTCGCCGCAGGACGCGCGAGAGCGCGATCCCGGTCAGCACCAGCGCCCCGGTCCCGGCGGCCAGGACATGCGGATTGCCGGCGCCCCAGCCCGCTGCGGCCCGCAGCGCGTCGCTCAGAAGATCCAGAAACGCCAGCCCGAACAGCGCAAAGCCGACGATCAGCAGGGTGATCCAGCCCAGGCCCAGCACCAGCCCGGCCAATAGAACCAGCCCGTCGCGGGTGATCAGGCCGATGGCGGCGATGGCGATGCCGATGCCCGGCGCGGTGTTGGTGGTCGGCAGCGGCACCAGGATCGAGGTGCAGAACACCACAAACAGAACGCCTGTCACCCGCTCGCCAATGGGCCCCGTCAGAACGCTCAGGCGCGGACGGGCCAGCATTTCGATCCAGCCGAACCATTTGCGCGCCCCTTGCGCCGTGCGCTGGAGCGACGCCAGGCTCAGGCGCCGCGCGCCGAATTTGGCGGGCATCCAGGGCTGGTCACGCCCGGCGGCCATCTGCAGGGCCAGCGCCATCATGGGCAGGGCGACGATCTGCGGCACGCCATAGAGGAAGGGCATGCAGACCGGGATGGCCAGGATGAACAGCATCACCCCGAAGGCGCGCTCATTGAGACGCGCGCCCAGTTCGGACAGGCTCAAACCCTCCGGCGGCGCTTCGGCGGCGATAACCTCCAGCGCCGCGATCAGGCCGCGGCGCGGCGCGGCGGCATCGGGTGAGGCGTCTGCTGAGGCGTCTGGGCCGGACATGGCGGCTCCCGGGGGCGCGCCGGAGGGGCGCGGAGAGGTGAGGCCTCACCGATAGGCGGGAATGGCCGGCGCGATCAAGTGCGGGAGGAAGGTCGCGCCCGGCCCGTAGCGGCGCCCGCGCCTCTTCACACCGCGCCCGGTTTGAGGCATGGAAAGCGTCCAGTCATCGAACATGCGCGGGCGTGGCGGAACTGGTAGACGCAGGGGACTCAAAATCCCCCGGCCGCAAGGCCTTGTCGGTTCGAGTCCGACCGCCCGTACCAGTACAAAGCCAAATTCGGCCTGCTGCTGAACTGGTTACAAAGCTTGGTGCTCTCTCGCGGTGGCAGCGCCGTTCGATGTCCAGCGGGGGTTGGGCTTTCAAGCCTGCGTCAAAGCCAGGCCGGATTTGTTTACATGTCGCCATCACGTGTTAAAAGTTACGCATATTTTTAACGTGAGCGCTGCAACGTGTTAAAATCCACCTATACCATTCCGTCCCTGCCGCCGCCCGTCGAGCTGGAGACCGTGCCCGTGCTCAAGGCTCTGGCGGCAGCCAATCGCGCTTTGGCCGAGCTGAAAGGCCGGGCGGGAAACATCCCCAATCAGGGCATCCTGATCGACACGCTGGTTTTGCAGGAGGCGAAGGCCTCATCCGAGATAGAGAATATCGTCACGACCCATGACGAGCTGTTTCAGGCCGATCTCTTCCCGGATGGCCCGCTCTCTGCGGCGGCCAAGGAGGTCGCGCTGTATCGCGACGCGCTGAAGCTCGGCTATGACCGGATGCAGACCGCTGATCGTCTCATCACCAATAACCACCTGATCGAAGTTTTCCGCCTTCTCAAAGGGCGCGATGACGGATTCAGGACCCTCCCTGGGACCGCCCTGAAGCACGACCGCACCGGCGCAATCGTCTATGTGCCGCCCCAGGACGGGGGCCAGATCGTCGCGCAGATGTCAGCGCTGGAATATTTCATCAACGCCGATGACGCTTGCGCGCTTGACCCGCTGATCAAGATGGCGGTGATCCACCATCAGTTTGAGAGCATCCACCCTTTCCCGGACGGCAACGGACGGATAGGACGCATACTGAATGTCCTGTACCTCAGCCGCACGGGCCTCCTGGATATCCCGATCCTCTATCTCAGCCGCCACATCACACGGACCAAGAACGATTATTACCGCCTGCTGCAGCAGGTCAGAGACGCGCAGGGCGGCGCTGAATCGTGGCAGGCTTGGGTGCTCTACATGCTAGAGGCGGTGGCCAGCACGGCCTCCACCACGCTCGGCCTGGTGGAGGCCATCCGCGGGCAGATGGCTGGCATGAAGCATCATATGCGTGAAGACCTGCCCAAGCTCTATTCGCAAGACCTGCTGAATAATCTGTTCCGTCACCCCTACACCCGCATCGATTATGTGGTGCAGGATCTGGGCGTCACACGTCAGACCGCCGCCAAATATCTCGACACGCTGGCGAGCCACGGCTTTGTGCGCAAGCATCAGGCCGGACGGCACAACTACTACATCAATGCCGCCCTGGTCGGGCTGTTCATTGATCCCCCGGAGGGGAATGGGTGATGGAAACGAAGGCGCAGGGGACTCAAAATCCCCCGGCCGCAAGGCCTTGTCGCTTCGAGTCCGACCGCCCGTACCATTCTTTGTCGTCCTCCCTCGCTCCGCTCGGTCGGTTCCTCGCTGACGCTGCGGGCGGGCGGTCGCCCTTGCGAACCCTGACGGGTTCGGGGTGCGGCCTGACTCGCTCCGCCCGGCCGGTTCCTTGCGGCGCTATGCGCTGTGGGCAATCCAGCCGGGGAAGAGGCGCGCGAACGCGCCCCCGGCTTTGGCCAGCGCGTCCGGCGCACCGCGTTCGATGACGCGGCCCTGATCCATCACCGCCACCTCATTGACCAGCGCCAGCAGGCGCGGGCGGTGCGTGACGATGAGGGCGGAGCGGCGCGCATCCTGATCCAGCCAGCGCGCCAGGCTGTTCGCGATCTCGGCTTCGTTGTCGGCGTCCAGACCTTCGGTCGGTTCATCCAGCAGCAGCACCGGCGCGCCGCGCAAGTAAGCCCGCGCCAGCACCAGACGGCGGGCTTGACCGCCCGAGACCAGCGCGCCCTGCTCCCCGATCCAGGTCTCCAGCCCGTCGGGCAGATCGCGCACGAAACCGTCTGCGCTGGCCAGCGCCAGCGCGTCCCACAACGCGGCGTCATCGGCGTCGGGATTAGCGAGGCGCAGATTCTCCGCCACCGTGCCGGACAACAGCTCGGCGCGCTGACCGGCCAACGCCAGGCGCGCACGCGCCGCGCCGGGATCAAGCGTTGCGAGCGAGGCGCCGCCGAGCGTCACCGCTCCGGCCTGCGGCGTATAGAAGGCCAGCGCCAACCGGATCAGCGAGGATTTGCCTGCGCCAGACGATCCCACGACGGCGACGCGCGCGCCCTCGGGCAGCGCCAGATTGAGACCGTCCAGCGCCGGCCGGTCCGCGCCGGGATAGGTGAAGCGCACGTTGTCAAACGACAGATCATGCCCGGCGGGCGCAGCGGCGGGGTGTGCAGGGCGGGTGCTGACCGGCGCCATCTGCGCCAGCGCGCGCATGCGCCTTGCGGCGGCGCGGGTCTGGCCCATCTGCTCGCCGGCCTGAACCATCGGGGCGGCGGTTTCAAACAGGGCGAAGCCGGCAAAGCCCGCCAGCGCCGCGAGGGCCGGACCGGCGCCGCCCGCATGGGCGGCGGCGAAGCCGGCCACCAATGCAACAGGTGCGGCCAGGCCCAGCACAGCCGCGTGAAACCGTCCCTGAGCGGCGAGCGCCCGCTGGGCGTTGATCCAGTCCCGGCTGGCGGCTTCCAGTCTGGTGATCACGCGGGTTTCCGCGCCCCCGGCCTTGAGATCGGCGAGACCGGCGGCGAGATCGGCTGCTTCAGCGCGCGCCCCGGCGCTGGCGCTGATCACGGCGGCGCCCGGCGCCTCGCCGCTGCGCGCGGCGATGAAGGGCAGGAGGATGGCCGAGACGGCGTAGACGCCCAGCACCGCTGGCAGGGCCGAGGGCGCGGTAAGCGCCAGCAGCACGCACGCCCCGGCCACGACCGCCAGCGCGGCGGCGACGGGGGTCAAAAGGCGCATGAACAGTCCGTCCAGCGCGTCCACATCGCGGGTGACACGCGCCAGCAGATCGCCGCTGCGCATCCCCGTCAGCGGTCCCGGCGCCAGCGGCGCAGCGGCGTCGAACACCCACAGGCGCAATCGGGCGATGGAGCGGAAGGCGCCGTCATGGCTGGCGAGGCGCTCGAGATAGCGCAGCACCGGACGCATCAGGGCGAGGATGCGCAAGCCCCCGCCGCCAATCAGCGCCCCGAACGCCAGCCCGGCGCCGGCGGCGGCCGCCGCCGATACCCATCCGGCCAGGGAAAACAGGGCGAGCCCGGCCAGTGCTGCGAGCATGGCGAACACGGCGCCCAATGCGAGCCGGAACCGGTCCTCCCGGGCGAGGGCGAGAAAATAGATGAGGTCCTTCATGCCGCCTCGGCCCTGATCTGAAGACTGACCACATGGAAGCAGGCGGCGCGCACGGCGGGTGAATGGGTGGCGATGATCACCGTGCGCCCGCGCGCGGCGACGCTGAGCGCCTCCACAAAACGCTGCTCGTTCTCGCCATCGAGATGGGCGGTGGGTTCATCCAGCAGGATCAGCTTGCGGTCAGCCGCCAGCGCACGCGCCAGCGCGATGCGTTGGGCCTGACCGCCCGACACGCCCGCGCCCTGCTCGCCCAGCCGCGTGTCGAGGCCGTCGGGAAGGCTGGCGGCGAACTCCATCACCCCGGCGGCCTCGGCGGCGGCGAGGATCGCCCCTTCGGGCAGGTCGGGATCAAACAGGGCGATATTCTCACGCACGCTGCCGTGGAAAAGGCGGGCGCGCTGCCCCACCCAGCCCGCGGCGCCGGCCAGCGGCGCGGCGAGGGCGGTGTCATCGAGGCGAATCTCGCCCCCCGTCAGCGGGGCATAGCCCATGAGAAGCTTCAACGCCGTGGACTTGCCCACGCCCGACGGCCCCCACAGCGCGGTGATCTCCCCGGCGGGCGCCGTGAAGCTGAGCGGCGCCAGCCCTTCGCGTCCGCCAGGATAGCGGCAGGCGGCGTTCATGAAGCGCACTTGAGGCGCTGACGCGATCACGGGCGCAGGGCGCGCGGCATTTGCATTGGCGCCGTCATCTTCGAACAGGGGCGCCAGCGCCTCGGCGGCGGCTTCGGCGTCGGCGCGGTCATGATAGGCGGCTGCCACGCGCCGGAACGGCATGTACACCTCCGGGGCCAGCAGAAGCGCGAACAGGCCGGCCTGCGCGCTGACGCTGGCCCCAATCGAGAATGGCCAGGCGCCGCTGAGCGCCAGCGCAGTCTGGATCGCCACGCCGGCGGTGGCGGCGGCGGCGATCAGCTCCAGAGCGCCCGAAGACAGGAAGGCGGCGCGCAAGATCGCCATGGTGCGCAGGCGGAACGCCTCGGCGGCGCTGGCGAGACCTTCGCGTTCGCGCGCGGCGGCGTCAAAGGCGTTGAGGGTTTCCAGCGCCTGGAGCCGGTCATTGAAGCGTCCGGCCATGCGGCGCAGCGTGTCCATCTGGCCGCGTGCCGCAGCGGCGGCGCCCATGCCGGTCAGGGCCAACGCCAGCACCAGAACCGGGGCGCTGGCCAGATAGATCAGTCCCGCCGCCGGGCTCGCCCACAGCGCCAGACCGGCGAGCATCAGGGGCGCCGGCGCGGCCAGACGCGAGACGGGCAGGAAGCGTGAGAAATAGCCGTCGAGCTTTTCCACCCCCTCGATCAGGGCGGACGACAAGGCCCCGCTGTCGTGACGTTCGGTGAAGCCGGGACCGCGCACGGCCAGCGCATCGGCGGCCGCGCGGCGCACATGGGTGCGCACCCGGGCGCCGGCCTCGAACCCGGCGCGCGCTTCGCCCCACTGAACACCGGCGCGAATGGCGGCGAAGACGGCGGCCAGGGCCGCCCAGATCCAAGGCGATTCGCCTGCGATCAGGGCAGCGACCGCGCCCGCCGCGCACCAGGCAAAACCCGCATAGAGCAGCGCTTGGGCCAGTCCCAGCGCCGACCCGAGCCAGGACAGGCCCGCCGAGCTGCGGCCCCAGGCGGACAGCAGGGCGCCATGCGCGCGCCGCGCCTTGGCGGCGGCGTCAGCCGGGGTCGGGAGGGAGGCGGTGAGCGTCTCTGGCATGCGCCTTCGCGTCAGATTGCGCGCCGTGCAGGGAGCGCGCGGCGATCACGAAAGGGGCGGTATAAACGAAATGCAGCGCCGGGCGCCAAGCCCTTGCAGGCAGGGCATGAGAATATGCCACGGGGCTGGACTGCACCAAGCGGCGCCCGGCCGACGTGTCAGCCCGCCATGGCCCGCGCCCGGGCGCCCGGCAGCTGATCGAAGCCCTGGACCCCGACCGGACCGTCCCACTGGCGAATCAGGTCGTCAAACTCGTTCGCGGCGACCGGTTGCGTCGTGCCGTGAATGAACCAGCGTCCCGTCTCGTCGCGCACCGGCACCAGCGTGCTGCAGAAATGCAGCGGGGCGCCCGTGACGCGATCCTGCGCCGACCAGACCGCCTCCATAAGCGCCATCCGGCCGTCAAATCCGCCTCTGTCAATCAGAGCGCTGACGCCGGCACAAACCTCCGGCGTGTCGCCCGGATCAAGGGCCGAGCCGATTTCCAGCGCCGGCGCGCCCGGCGCCAGCGTATCACTGAGCATGATCGCGGCATGGCTCGCGGTTTCCACCCACAGGGCGCCATCGCGCAGGCTGAGCAGATACATCACGTGAGGGGAGTATTCGACGACGGCCTTGAACGATTCAAAGACGGGCCGGTGTTCGGGCGCTGTCAGAACGGCGCGCAGGCGCGCTTCCACCTCGGTTGACGGGCGCTGCACGCCGCCTTCCAGACGCGAGATATAGGCCTGGCTCACCCCGAGAAGATCGGCGGCCGCGGCCTGCTTGAGATTGTTACGCGCCCGGAAGGCGCGCAGTTCATTGCCCCAGATCATTGATCCTGAGAGCCCTTCTGCAAAATCAGCCATCGGCCACGACGGACATTTCCATATCAGGTTTGCGGTCAATATGAATAAATTATGCACATGATCACTGATTATGTTCATTCAAGCGATTCGTTAAAGGGCTGCGCACCGGGCGCCGCGGCGTTCTTGACCCTCGCCGCCCTCGCCGTACTGTCCTGTCAAAGCACGCGCTGGCCGAGCGCGCCGCGCTCCGGGAGGGATATATCATGGGTCTGATATCGGCGATCCGCCGGGAATTATTCTACATTACCGAGCTGCGCCGCCTGCTCGGCGCGCTCCAGTCCATCACCCCGGACTCTGAAACGCTGACGCCCGATCTGCTGGAGGCGAGCGTGGATGCGCACGCCAAGCGGGTCGCCTTCCTCGATGAGGACAATCGCCAGATCACCTATGCCGAGTTCGACGCCTATGCGAACCGGATCGCCAACTGGGCCGTGGAGGCGGGCGTCGAGCCGGGCGGCACGGTGGCGCTGTATATGGGCAATCGCTGGGAATATGTGGCGGTCTGGTATGGCCTGACCAAGGTGGGCGTGATCGCCGCCCTGCTCAATAATCAGGTTCAGGGCCAGGCGTTGGCCCATGGCGTGACCATTGCGGGCGCGGATCATCTGATCGTCGAGGGCGCGCTGACCAGCCAGTATCTGACGGCGCGCGACGCGCTGGACGGCAAGACCAAGGTCTGGGTCAGCGATGGCGCCCAGGGCGGGATCGGAGGTTCTGCCGATTTCGACGCGGCGCTGGCCGGAACGTCCGATGCGCGCCCTGACCGCTCGCGCCGGGCGCATCTGCGCGCCAAGGACCCGTGCCTGAAAATGTATACCTCGGGCACCACCGGCCTGCCCAAGGCGGCCATCGTGGCCCACACCCGCGCGCTCTACTATCTGCAGGTGTTCGGCGTGGCGGCGAAGGCGAAGAAATCCGACCGCATGATGATGGTTCTGCCCATGTATCACGCCACAGGCGGGCTGTGCGGGGTGGGCGCGGGCCTGTCGTTTGGCGGAGCGGTGATCGTGCGGCGCAAGTTTTCCGCCAGCCGGTTCTGGGCCGATGCGGTTGAGACCAAGGCGACCATGTTCATGTATGTCGGTGAGCTGTGCCGGTTTCTGGTCGCCGCCGATCCGGCGCCTGAGGAGAAAAAGCACAAAATCCGCGTGGCCATCGGCAATGGCTTGCGCCCCGATGTCTGGCCGCGCTTCGTGGAGCGCTCGGGCATCCCACGCATTCTGGAATTCTATGGCGCGACCGAAGGCAATGTCGGCCTGCTCAATCTGGATTCAAAGCCGGGCGCCATCGGCCGTGTGCCGCCGCTTTTGAAGAAGCGCTTCAACATCAAGCTGGTGCGCTTTGACGTGGAGAAGGAAGAGCCGGTTCGCGGCGCGGACGGGCGCTGCATCCCCTGTCAGCCCGGCGAGGTGGGCGAGGCCATTGGCGAGATCCGCCACGATGATGCGCGCTACCGCTTTGACGGCTATGAGGATGAAGAGGCGACGAAAAAGAAAGTGCTCACCGGCGTGTTCGCCGAGGGCGACCGGTATTTCCGCACCGGCGATCTGATGAAGGCGGACAAGCAGGGTTATTATTATTTCATCGACCGGATCGGCGACACCTTCCGCTGGAAGTCGGAGAATGTGTCCACCAACGAAGTCGCAGAAGCGCTGGGCGTTCACCCCCATGTGGTCCAGGCCAATGTCTATGGCGTGGAGGTGGAGGGCTATCCCGGCCGCGCCGGCATGGCGGCGCTGATCGTGGCCGACGGCTTCGATCTCGATGCCCTGCATGCCCATGTGCACCGCGAGCTGGCCGCCTATGCCCGCCCGCTCTTCATCCGGCTGCACAAGGAAACGCCGGAGATGCACACCACCGGGACGTTCAAGCTGAAGAAGGCCGATCTGGTCAAGGAAGGATGGGACCCCGAGACCATCACCGATCCGGTCTATGTCGACGATTCCGAGGCGGGGCGGTATGTGCCGCTGACGCCGGAGATTCGCCGGCAGATCGAAAGCGGGGAGCGGCGGGTGTGACGCCCGACGCGATCCTCAAATTCTGGTTCAACGAGGCCGGGCCCAAGCGCTGGTTCGGTGGCGGCCCGGCGTTCGACGCTGACGTGCGCCGGCGCTTCGGCAGGATGGCCCATGATTACCGCACCGTGCGCACGGTGGACGGCCATCCCTGGATGGCGCAGGCCGACAGCGCCTTGGCGCTGGTCCTGGTGCTGGACCAGTTTCCCCGCAATATCTGGCGCGGCTCCAATGCCGCCTTCTCGCTGGACGCGCTGGGGCTGGAGGCGGCGCGCCTGATGCTGGACGCCGGTCAGGACATGGCGCTGGCGCCCGACCGGCGCGTATTCGCCTATATGCCCTTCATGCATTCGGAAGCTCTGGCCGATCAGGATCTGTGCGTGCGCCTGTGCGACGAGCGGCTGCCCGCAGGAAACGATACGCTGCGCCATGCAGTGGCCCACCGCGACATCATCGCGCAGTTTGGCCGCTTCCCCTATCGCAACGCGGTGCTGGGACGCCCCGATACGCGCGAAGAAGCCGAATGGCTCAAATCTGGCGGATATCGCCCGGGCTAACCCGTCCGCCGCCGATCCGGCGCCCGGCAAAACACGCCCCCCGGCAGGGATGACTCGGCGCGCCGGGCGTGCGACTCGGCTAACGCGTTGAAATTACATGCGCTCGCTCTGGCAGGCGGCTTGCAGACCGGAGCACAGGTTTCATTGCTGGAGAGCTCATCCATGCCCGCCGCCCGTCCGTCCCGCATCACGCCCCAGGATATCCGCATGATTGCCTTCACCCTGGTGGAGCGCCACGGCGCCCAGGCGCTGGGCTATGCCGATCAGGCGGTGTGGGAAATGGAAGACCAGGGCGAGGCCGAGTGCGCCGACGCCTGGCGCGCCCTGCGCTCGGAGATCGAGGATGCGCTGTCGGGCCGGATCGTGCGCAGCCAGCCCGTGCGCCTGCATTGATTTTGGCGAATGACAGGATGATCCATGATCGTATTCCGGTCATGGTCCGGTGTGATATTGCATGTGCACAAGACCTGCCTCTCGCCCGGAGCCTGCCTGACTGATGAGCCGAGATCAGAACACTGTTGAGAAGTGGATGGAGCAGTCCGGGATCGCGGAGCTGTTCAGCACCCAGCGCACCACGCAGGCAATGCGCGACGCGCTGGCGGGCGCGCGCGATCTGCTCGACGTGCCGCCGCCGCCTGTAGAGCATTGCGACGATATCACTTTGCCGGGTGCGGAAGGCGATCTGGCGGCTCGGATCTACCGGCCCTATGGCGCCATCGAGGGCGCGGGCCTTCTGTTCTTCCATGGCGGCGGCTTCATGGTCGGCGGGCTGGGCAGCCACAACGCCCTTTGCCAGCGGCTGGCGGCGGTGTCCGGCGTGCCGGTCTGCTCGGTGGCGTACCGGCTGGCGCCCGAGCACCCGTTCCCGGCAGCCGTGGACGATGCGCGGGCGGTGCTGGACGCCGCCCTCGGCGGGGCGTTGTCAGAGCACGGATTTGATCGGGCGAAGCTGTCCGTCGGCGGGGATTCGGCCGGCGGCAATCTGGCGGCGGGGCTGGCGCAATATGCGCGCGGGCGGCTGGCGTTTCAGCTGCTGATCTATCCGCTCTTGCAGCTGGCCGAGGTGAAAAAGGCGCGTCCGCGCTGGCAGGAGGGACCGATCCTGTCGGTGCGCCTGCTGGAGGATATTGTGAAGGTGTATCTGGCTGGCGCCGACGCGTCGGATCTGCGCGCCTCGCCCCTGTTTGAAAACGATCTGTCGGGCGTGGCGCCCGCCTATATCCTGGCCGCTGAATTTGACCCGCTGATGGATGAGGACCGCGCCTATTCCGAGCGGCTGGCGGCCAGCGGCGTGCCCGTGACGTTCAAGCTGTGGAACGCCTCGCCCCACGGATTCCTGAACATGTCACGTCTGGTGCCGGCCTGTATTCCGGCCATCGAGCATGCCGCCAAGGCGCTGGCGAAAGCCTATGCATGAGCGCCCGTCCGGCATCCCCTGCTTGCATCTCCGCCGTCCGGACATTAGCTCAAAGGGTATGATCCTGCCCCCGGCCTACCGGCCTGACCCCAGCTTCGCCGCCCTCGGGCCTGACTTCGCCGACGCAGTGGCGCCGGCCGATTTTCCCAAGGCCGAGCCGCGCTACTGGAACCATCGCTGGGCCCGCGAAATGGGGCTGGACGGGCTCGACGCGAAAGCGCGACGGCGTCACTTTCACCGCTTTGAGCCGTTGCCGGACAATCAGTCCGCGCCGCTGGCGATCCGCTATCATGGCCACCAGTTCCGCACCTATAACCCGCAGATCGGCGACGGGCGCGGCTTTCTGTTCGCCCAGGCGCGCGACAGCCGCGGGCGGCTGCTGGACTTCGCCACCAAGGGATCGGGCCAGACACCCCATTCGCGCAGCGGCGATGGACGCCTCACCCTGAAAGGCGCAGTGCGCGAAGTGCTGGCGGCCGAGATGCTGGAGGCGCTGGGCGTCTACACCAGCAAGGCGTTCTGCGTGTACGAGACCGGCGAGGCGCTGCATCGCGGCGATGAGCCCTCACCCACGCGCTCTGCCGTGCTGACGCGCCTCTCCCATTCCCATGTGCGGTTTGGCGCCTTCCAGCGCCATGCCTATTTCGACCGCTCCGACCTGGTGGGCGAGCTGGCGGCTTATGCCGTTGAGAGCCTGGTGCCCGAGGCGGGCGCGCATCCGGGCGGCCTCGGAGTCGGCCTGCTCGACGTGGCCTGCCGCCGGTCGGCGCAGCTGGCGGCGCAGTGGATGGCGGCAGGCTTCGTCCACGGCGTTCTCAACACCGACAATCTGGTGGTGACGGGCGAGAGCTTTGACTATGGCCCCTGGCGCTTCCTGCCGCATTTTGAACCGGGCTTCACCGCCGCCTATTTCGATCACTCGGGGCTTTACGCCTATGGCCGCCAGCCGGAATCGGTGTTCTGGGCGCTGCAGCAGCTGGGCGGCGCGCTCAGCCTGATCGCCGAGCGCGAGGCGCTGATCGAGGCATTGTCGGGCTTCCCCGAACACTACAAGCGCGCTGTACGCACCGCCTTCCTGCACCGGCTGGGGCTGGAGGCGCTGGATGACGACGCCGATGGTGCGTTCGTGACGGCGTTTCTCGACGCGATGAAGGTCACCCGCTTGCCCTTCGAGGCGGTGTTCTTTGACTGGTTCTGCGGCGATCAGGGGCGCGCGCTGGCGAGCCCGCGGGCCGGGACTTACAAGTCCGAGCTGTTCGCATCCGTCCGTGACGGCGTGGCCGCCCGGGAGCCGGTGCGGCCCGAGCGCCTGGAGCATGCCTATTTCGCGCGATCCGAGCCGGTACATCTGGTGATCGAGGCGGTTGAGGGGCTCTGGGCGCCGATTGCCGAAAACGATGACTGGAGCGCGTTTGAAGCGGCGCTGGAGGCTATCGGCGAGGCCCGGGCGGGCTATGATCTGGGACAAGGGCAGCCCGGATTTCTGCAGGACTGATGTGATGGACCAACTGCAATTGCTGGCCGCGCCGGGCTTCGCCGCGCCGGGGGTCGTCCATGCCTTCACCACGCGCACCGGCGGGGTCAGCGAGGGGCCCTATGCCAGCCTGAACTTGTCCTGGTCGCGCGGCGACGACAAGGCGCGGGTGGAGGAGAACCGGGCGCGGGTGGCGCGGGCGCTGGGCGGGGTCGAGCTGGTGTTTCTCAATCAGGTGCATGGCGCGGTCGTCCATCGCGTGGACCGCAAGCCCGAAGGCGTCTGGTCGGCGGGCGAGGGCGACGCGCTGATCACCGACCGGCCCGGCCTCGCCCTGTGCGCCCAAACGGCGGATTGCACGCCGGTGCTTCTGCACGACCCCGAACACCAGGCTATCGCGGCGATCCATGCCGGCTGGCGCGGGGTCATCGCGCGGGTCATCCCCGCGGCGCTGGCGGCGATGCAGGCGGCTTACGGCACGCGGGCGGGCGCCGTGCGCGCCGCCATTGGCCCGGCGGTGTCGCGGCCCAATTACCGGGTCGGGCCGGAAGTTCTGGCGCAGTTTGAAGCCGAGTTCGGCGCGCTGGACGAGGCGCTTGCGGGTCCGCGCGACGCGCAAGGCGGGGCGGGGCTGGACGTGGCCGGGGCCTGCGCGCGCCAGCTTGTGGCAGCGGGCGTCAGCACCGATACCGTTGCGCGCTTGCCCCTGTGCACATTTGCCGACGAGGCGCGCTTCTTCTCCTGCCGCCGGGCGGCGCGCGACGGGCATGCCGGCGCGTTTGGCGGCCAGTGCGGGATTATCGCCCTTACCCCCGGCTGATCGCGGCCCCGCCTCTTGTGCGAATCCGGCGCCGCCGCGATAAGCGGGGCAGGAGGCTGCGTTCATGATGCAACTGGCTATGGAATCCTGGATCTATCTGGGCGGGGTCGCGGCGATCCTGGCGGTGCTGATCGTGCTGGCGGTGCGCAAGCCGCAGGCCCCTGCGGGCGTAGACCTGGCGCGCTTCGACGAGGTGCGCGCCGAACGCGATGACTGGCGCGCCGATGCCGAGGCGCGCGGAAGCGAACTTGCCGAAGCGCGTGAGCAGATCGCGCGGATGGAAGCGGAAATGACCGCCGCTCGCACGCATCACGCCGAAAAGCTCGCCGAGCTGGAGAAGGCGCGCCACGCCCTGTCAGAAGCGTTCGAAGCGACCGCGGCCAAGGTGCTCAAAGCCAGCGGCGAGGAGCTGCATACCCGCAGCACAACTACCCTCACTGAGATGCTCAAGCCCTTGCGCGAACAGCTCGATGGCTTTCGTAAACAGGTGGTGGAGGATTCCGAAAAGCGCGTCGGCCAGACCTCCGCCCTGCATCAGCTGGTGCAGACCCTTCACGCGGATGCGCGCACCATGTCCAGCGAAGCCAAAAATCTCGCCAACGCGCTGCGCTCGCAGTCGAAAATTCAGGGCGACTGGGGCGAGATGGTGCTCTCCAGCATTCTGGAGAAGGCCGGCCTGCGCGAGGGATCGGAATTCCAGACCCAGACCAGCGAGACCGGACCGGACGGGGCGCGCCTGCGTCCGGACGTGGTGGTCGCCATGCCCAATAACCAACGCCTGGTGATCGATTCCAAGGTCAGCCTGACCGCATTCGAGCGCTGCGTGAACGCCGAGACTGACGAGGATCGCGGCGCGGCGCTGAAAGCCCATCTGGCCTCGGTGCGCGCCCATATCCGCTCGCTGGGGGACAAGGATTACGCCCAGCTCTACGAGGGGGTGAGCTTCACGCTCATGTTCATTCCGCTGGAGGGCGCCGCCTCGCTGGCGCTGCAGAATGATCCCGAACTGGCCGCCTTCGCCTGGGAGCGTGACGTCATGATCGCCACGCCCACCACGCTGATGATGGCCATGCGCACGGTCCATAATCTGTGGACCATCGACCGCCAGAACCAGAACGCCCGCGACATCGCGCAGCGCGCCGGCCTGCTCTATGACAAATTCGAAGGCTTCCTCACCGATCTCGACAAGGTGGGCGACCAGATCGGCCGCGCCCGCGGCAGCTGGGAGGAGGCCCGCAAGAAGCTGGTGGATGGCCGGGGCAATCTGGTCTCGCAGGTGGAGACGCTCAGAAAGCTCGGCGCCAGCACCAAGAAGCGTCTGGGCGACAACTGGCTGGATTCGGCAGGCGAAGACGAAGTTGACGAGGCCGAGGCCCCGCCCGCCATCGAAGACGGGCGCGGCTGACGCATCGGACCGCTCAGGCCGCAGCGCGCTTGGCGGCGTAGTCCTGCAGCGCCTGCGTCACAGCCGCCATCGCGCCGGTCCAGTCACGATAGACTTTCCCGGCGAAGGTGCGGGTCTGGGGATACCAGAGCATCTCGCGCTGGCCGAGCATGGCCCAGGTCACCAGGCTGGGGCGGATGAACCAGACATTCCCGCCCACGGCGGCCGCCAGATTGGTGCTGGCGTTCATCGGTCCGAGCACCAGATCACACGCCTTGCCGACGGCCGCCACGCCGTCGAGATCATTCTTGAGATCAAGGTCTTCAGGCGTATGGATGCGCACGCCGAAACGCTTTTCCGCGGCTGCAATCTCGTCTGCGGTTTCGCCATACTGCAGGTTCACGAAGGTCACCCCCGGGGTCTTCAGGACCGGCGCCCACAGATCGAAGGCGGCGAAGTGTTTGGACCGCGTGGCGTCCATCTTCAGCGATTTCCAGAGCAGGCCGACTTTCAGGCCCGGGCCCATGGCGGCGAGCTGCTCGCGGAACGCCTCTACCCGCGCCTCGTCGGCGATCAGAAAGGCGGGACGGTCCGGGAAGCTCTGCGTATCAGGCCGGAAGGCGCGCATCAGGCTGCCAATGGGCGACCAATGGTCATGGTCGCCCTCGCGCACCAGATCCGGCGCGCTGCGATGCTGGCGGCCTTCGCGTTCGATCGTGTAGTGGCGCGCAATTGTCGCGTTGGGGAATGAACGTTGGAACAGCGGGATGAGGCGCTTTTCACACGCCAGGCGCAGCGCCCCATCGGGGCCCAGCGCCTCGATCACGTCAGGCAGGATATTGGCGAACAGCACCTCGTCGCCCAACCCCTGCTCACCGAGCACGACCAGCGTCTTGCCCTTGAGCTCGCCCTTGTCCGTCCCGTTCCATGATCGTCCGGGGACCAGGAAATTGGTGGCGTGGCGGTAGTGCATGTTGCGCCGCCACTCATACCATTCCCAGCCCTTGGCGATCTGACCGGCGGCCAGCAGCGTGTGTGAATAGCCGTGGCTGGAGACGACCTTGTCCTGTTCCGTGGCGGGGTTTTCCAGCGCGGCCTCGAAATGGGGCAGGGCGGCCTGCGCGTCGCCATTGAGCTCCAGCGCATAGGCCATGTTGTGATGGGCGCGCGCAAAGCCGGGCTTCAGGCGCAGGGCTTCGGCGAAGAAGGTCAGCGACTGGTCCGGCTGGCCCCAGTCCATCAGCGTGGTGCCCAGCGCATTCCACAACTCGGTGGTTTCGGGCGCGGCGTAGATCGCGGCGCGCAAAAGTTCGACGGAATCCTCGTAGCGGCCCTTGTCGCGCAGCACGCCGGCCAGATTGATGACGCCGCTCGGGTTATGGGGCTTGAGCTGCAGCTGCAGGCGCAGGAATTTCTCCGCGCCGTCGAGCATGTTGAGCTTCCACGCCGCCATGGCGAGGTTGGAATAGATGTCCGGATTGTTTGGCTCCAGCCGCCAGGCGCGCTCATAGAACTCCAGCGCCTTGGACAGGCGGCCCAGCCGCTCCAGCGCCAGCGCCATGGCCTGATTGGCGATGGGCAGATCGGGGTTGAGCGTGAGCGCGTCCAGGCACAGGCGCGCCGCCTTTGCAGCGCCGGCGGGGCCGGTGTCCATTTCCCGGGTCGCGCGGCGCAGCAATGCCAGCGCCTTGGGATTGATCTTGCGCAAGGCGATGGCGGCGAGATCGAGGGCGGGGGCGGAGGCGGGACCGGCCGCCTCGACCTCCACTTCGCGCAGACCCTCTTCGCGGCCGGCGGCCAGCTCGGCTTCAAGATCAAGAACGGGATGCATGGCAGGCTCCTCACAGGCGGTCTGAAACCGAGACAGGCGCGCTTCGCTTAAGGTTCCGCTAACAAGGCGCGGCGCGCGCCGCAGCTTTCCCGGGTCAGGGCAACGCTTTTTTCACCTTGGCTGGACACAGTGCGCGTGACGCGTCCATCTTTGGTGTGCGTCATCCGTCACGGGGGAGTCTGTCCATGCCGCTCAAGCTGTCGCTGAAACCCGGCGAGCGATTCGTCCTCAATGGGGCGGTTGTGGAGAATGGCGACCGGCGCGCCACGCTGATGCTTCAGAACAAGGCCAGCGTCCTGCGTGAAAAGGACATCATGCAGGAGCAGGACGCCGACACCCCGGCCAAGCGCATCTATTTCCCGGTGATGATGATGTATTTGTCCTCGTCCAGTGCGGACGGGCTGTATGACGCCTTCGTGGTGCGCATGACCGAGTTCATGGGCGCCGTGACCAATCCGGACATCCTGCAGCAATGCGTCGAGGTCAGCCGCGATGTGATGAGCGGCGAGTATTACAAGGCGCTGCTGCGCTGCCGCAAACTGATCACCTATGAGGCCGAGCGCCTCGGTACGAGCGGGCGTTAGAGCTGTTCCATGTCATATCAGGCCTATCAGAACGCCAGCGCCCGCACTGAAGATGCGCGCACCACCGAATACCGGCTCATGGGGTTTGTCACCCGCGAGCTGATGTCGGTGCGCGATGCCGGTCCGTCCGACATCCGCAAGAAGGCCAAGGCGCTCGACCGCAATCGCCGGGTCTGGTCGGCCTTCGCCGCAGACTGCGCGAGCTCGGGCAACGCTCTGCCGGAAAATCTGCGCGCCGGGATCATCTCCCTGTCGATCTTCGTGTCAAAAGAAACCAGTGCGGCCATGCGCGGCGACACCGATCTTGACACCCTCATCGACATCAACCGAACCATCATGCAGGGCCTGGCCCCGGCCGCAGAAGCGGCGGCGAGCTGAGATATTTCAGGCGGTTGGACGCGCGCCGAACAGCGCCGATCCCACCCGCACAGACGTGGCGCCCAGGCGGATCGCCAGCGGGTAGTCCGCGCTCATCCCCATGGACAGTTCTTCCACGCCGCATTCGCGCGCCAGCTTGGCCAACAGGGCGAAATGCAGGCTGGCTGGTTCCGCCTCGGGCGGGATGCACATCAGGCCTTCAATCTCCAGACCATGCTCTGTGCGGCAGCGTGCAACGAAGGTGGCGGCTTCGGCCGGATCGATGCCGGACTTCTGCGTCTCGCGGCCGGTATTGACCTGCACATACAGGCGCGGACACCGCCCGGCCTTCACCATGGCCTTGGCCAGGGCAGCGGCCAGGCGCTCGCGGTCCAGCGTCTCGATCACGTCAAACAGGGCACAGGCGGCCTCGGCCTTGTTGGTCTGCAGCGGCCCGATCAGGCGCAGCTCCAGGTCCGGCAGGCCTTCGCGGCGATGGGCCCAGCGAGCTTCAGCCTCCTGCACGCGGTTCTCGCCGAACACGCACTGGCCGGTGGCGAGCATGGCGTCGATGCGCTCATCCGGCTGCTGTTTGGACACCGCCACCAGCGTCACGGCGTTTGCCGGGCGCCCGCCCGCCTTGGCGGCGGCGGCGATCCGCTCAAGGATGGCGGTGCGCGATTGCGCGATGGAGGCGTTGAGATCGGACATGGCCCATGGCGTATGATGCAGCGGAGCGGCTGGCAAGGCTTGCGATGAGGCTGGATGGCCCGCGCGGGCGCCTGCCGGCGCTGTTCGCGCTGACCGACCCGGACCGGACACCCGATCCGCTGGCGCTGGCGCGCGCAATGCCGCCCGGGACGGGGCTGATATTGCGCACCTTTGGGCGCCCGGCGCTGGCGGCGATGGCCGGTGATCTGGCGGACATCGCCCGCGCGCGCGGACTGGTGTTTCTTATCGCCGCGGACCCCCACCTGGCCGCCCGGTGCGGCGCGGACGGGGTCCACTGGCCCGAGCGCATGCTGGCCCGGGCGGCGCGGGCGCGCTTTCCAGTCATGACTGCGAGCGCTCATCGTCCCGGCGCCATTCGGCGCGCGGCGGGTCTGGTGGATGCGGTGCTGGTCTCCACGGCGTTTGCATCGGCAAGCCCCAGCGCCGGACGGCCCATGGGCGTGTTCCGCATCGCTGCCGCAGCGCGCCGGGCGCGCTTGCCGGTCTATGCACTGGGCGGAGTCACCGGGGCGACCCTGCCGCGGCTGAGCGGGCTCGGGATTTCCGGCGCCGCGGCGGTGGCAGGTGTGTCGGACTAGCGCGGCGCCAGCGTCAGGAGGCGCGCCCCGTCGGGCAATGCGTCCGGCGTCCAGTCATCGCGAATCTCGACGCTCTCGCCCGCCGCCCAGCGCACCGCCAGATCGCGATAGTGGGGCGAGAGTGGATGCCCCGACTGTCCCGGCGCATGCATGAAGCGCGAGCGGTTCAGGTCAGCCAGGTCATAGACCGCCCTCAGGCTGGCCGCATGGACCGAGTCGTACGCGCCCGACGCATAGCTGAAATGGTTCACATTGATGGTGGAGCCGTCGCCGGGCACGGGCTGGCGCACCTCGAACATGGCGCCAACGAGAGGAATATCGGCCAGCGGGTGGGCGAAGCGGGCCTGATGGGCCTCGCCCCAGCGCCAGGCGTCGATATTGCGGCCATAGGCGCTGGCGGTCTCGGCCATAGCGGCGTCCAGCGCCAGTCCCGCCGTCACCGCGCAGGTTTCAGTCTGGCTGGTGCGTACATCATCGCACCAGCGCGACGCCTCGCCGGTGAGGACATCGTCGAGAAACACCCGGCGCGGCTGGTTGAACCAGGGCGCGGCGGGGCCGAGCTCATCCATCCACACGGCGGCGGACAAAACCCGCATCCAGGCCGAGAAGATCAGGCCCTCCGGCCCGTCCGCGTCCAGCGATCCGTCCCAGCGCTCCAGCCGGGCCAGGGCCTGCACGCCCAGCTGGCTTTCCGGCGTCGCGCTGAGCAGGGCGGGCAGGAGGCGGCGCGCCTGATGTGAGGTCACATCCATCTGGATATCCTCGAAGCCCGCCACATCATGCAGCTCGGCCTCGTCCAGGCGGGTGTCGATGCGGGCGGCGCGATAGGGGTCGAAAAGGCCGGGCAGGGGGTGCGGGTAGGCGTCGGAGACGACCCGGTTATTGCCCGACACGATCTGTCCGCCGCGCGGATTGACGATGCGGGGCAGATCGTCGAACGCGATGAAGCCGGTCCAGTCGCCGGCCTCGTCACGCAAGGGCATCAGGCCCGCCGTGGTGTAGCCGATGGTCCCGTCGACGCCGGCATAGAGCATGTTCTGCATGGGCGCGGTCCACCCGCGTCCCGCCTCGACGAATTCGTCCCAGCCCTCAGAGCGCATGATGGCGAACACACCGTCGGCGACGCGGTTTTCCGGGTGGGTGACGGTGGAGCGGCGCACCACGGCGGCGTCGGCGGGAAAGCCCGCCAGATCAAACCAGTCGGGATCGAGGATGGGTCCTTCGGTCGTATCCTCCACCACGATATCCACGGGCGTCCGGCGCCCGCGTACAGTGATGGCTTCGGTGCGAGTGGTGATGTCCAGCGCCTCGCGATCACGCGCCACCAGATCAATGACGTCAAACCCGGTATTGGTGAAACCCCACGCGCCATGGGCGTTGCGGCCCAGCACCACAAAGGGCGCGCCGGGCAGGCTGGCGCCGATGACCGGACCGAAGGAGAGATCAAGACGCACCAGATACCAGATCGACGGCGCCGACAGGCCCAGATGCGGATCATTGGCCAGCAGGGGCCGGCCTGTGCGCGACTGCGCGCCCGACACCACCCAGGCGTTGGAGCCGGGCATGGCGTCCGGCTGGGATTGCGCGCCGGGCGCCGGGAGGGGGCGGACCTGCACCGGGCCGAAGGCGTCGCGGATATCCTCGTCCTGCAGCGTCGTCGGCGCCCAGTCGGGGTAGGGCGCCAAGAACTCGGCCAGGCGCTGGGCGTCGAGCACGCTTTCAAGGCGCACCCGCGCCAGGTCCTGCTCGGCTCCGCTGGCCAGATCATGAGCGAGATAGGCCACCATCGCCGCGGAATCTTCCGGCGTCCATGGCGCGGGCCTGGCGCGCAGGAGAATGTATTCCGGCGCCGGGGCGCCTTGCGACAGGCGCGCATTGACGCCTGCGGTGTAGGCCTCGACGGCGCTGCGGGTCTCCGGCGAAACGCGCTGCGCGATGTCCTGGGTCAGGCGCTCATAGCCCAGCGTGCGCGTGCGCACATCGGCAGTGAGGAGGTCGGGACCCAGCAGTTCGGACAGGCGCCCGCGCACAAAACGGCGGGCCAGATCCATCTGAAAAAAGCGCTCGGAGGCATGAGTGAAGCCCAGGGCGAAATAAACGTCGCTGTCCTCGTCCGCGAAGATATGCGCCACGCCGTCGGCATCACGCACCACCCGCGCTGTGCCGGACAGACCGTCCAGCATGAGCGTGCCGGTCTCAACCGGTTTGGAGGCGTGGAAACGCTCCACCACATAGGCGCTCAGGCCCGCCAGAGTGAATACGGCCAGCGCGGCGAGCGCGATGGCGCCGCGGATCAACCAGCGTGTCATGCATAACCCTCCCCGGCGACCGTGACCGGCCGCACGCAGGGGAGAGTATCAGGCGCGGCGCGCGCTGGCAGGGGGGATTGTCAGACCGGCAGGCCGCGGGTGCGCAAGGCGGCGCGGGCGGCGGCTTCGCCGGTGAACAGCTCGGCCTGGAAGCCGGCGGCGCGCGCTGCGGCCACATTCTCTTGGCGGTCGTCGAGGAAAACCACCTGGGCCGGGTCGAGCCCGATACGGGCGCGCGCAATGGCGTAGATCGCCGGATCAGGCTTCACCACGCCTTCATCGCCAGAGACGATCACATCGCGAAAGCGTGCGATGGACGGGAAGGTGTCATAGAGGTGGGGGATTTTTTCGGCCGGATAATTCGTCAGCGCGTATTGCGCGATGCAGGCTGTTTCCAGCTCACCCACCAGCGCCTCCATGCCGGTGATCCAGCCGTCGAACATCTCCGGCCAGCGGGTTTCCCACGCCTCGATCAGTTCCGCTTTTTCGGGATGGGCCTCGATGAGCGCAAGGCGGTTTTCGGCCATGGGCACGCCGCGATCATGCGCCTGATGCCAAGCCATCGTACAAACGCCGCCGAGGAAGTCATCCACGGCGGCGTCAGAGGTCAGAAGTTTGGTGTAGAGCCGGCGCGGATTCCAGTCGGCAAGCACATTGCCGATATCCCACAGGACCGCACGCGCGCCGGGCACGGCGCGTCGCTTAGCCGGCGCGCGCTTTGAAACGCGGGTCGGTCTTGTTGATCACATAGACCTTGCCGCGGCGGCGCACGATCTGGCAGTCGCGGTGGCGTCCCTTGAGGGAGCGAAGGGAGCTGCGGATTTTCATCGTCTCGTCTCGCTTTGCCAGCGCCAGGCGCCGGTGAAAAAATGTGAGCGCGGTTGCTACGGCAAGCCCCGCGAGGAGTCAACGCGCGAAGGCGCTATTCCTCGCCGGGAACCTGAACCTTGGCTTTCTTGGCTGCGCCCTTGGCGGGGCGGGCTTCGATGCCGCGGCCCGTGGTGCGCTCGGTGATCCGGGCCGATTTGCCGCGGCGGTCGCGCAGATAGTACAGCTTGGCGCGGCGCACTTTACCCTTGCGCTTGACCTCGATGGACTCGATCAGCGGGGAGTGGACCGGCCACACGCGCTCGACGCCTTCGCCGAAGGAAATCTTGCGCACAGTGAAGTTCTCGTTCAGGCCGCCGCCGGCGCGCCCGATGCACACGCCTTCAAAGCGCTGCACGCGCTGGCGTTCGCCTTCGCGGATCCAGACATTGACCGACAGCGTATCGCCGGCGGAGAAGTCAGGAATGACTTTCTCGCCAAGGACGCGGACGGCTTCTTCCTGCTCGAGCTGCTGGATCAGGTTCATGGTCATTCTCCCTTGCGCCGCTGATATCTCTGCCAGAGATCGGGTCGGCGCACGCGCGTTATCTCTTCGGCCATTTCCTTGCGCCACCGGGCGATCCGGCCATGATCGCCTGACAGCAATACTTCCGGGATGTCCCGCTCCTCCCAGACCCGCGGACGGGTGTAATGGGGGTATTCGAGCAGGTCCCCTTCAAAACTCTCGTCCACCGTCGACTCGATCTTGCCGAGCACGCCGGGGATCAGCCGCACGCAGGCCTCTATGAGGACCATGGCGGGCGCTTCGCCCCCGGCAAGCACGGCGTCGCCGACGCTTACCTCAATCATGCCGCGCGCTTCGACGACCCTTTGGTCGAGGCCTTCGAAGCGGCCGCAAAACACGACAACGCCCGGCCCGGCCGCCCAGTCCCGGACCATGGTCTGGGAGAGCGGCGCGCCGCGCGGTGTCATGTGGATCAACGGCCTGTCCCCACGGGACACACTGTCGATCGCCGCTGCCGACACGTCGGGGCGCAGCACCATGCCTGGGCCGCCGCCAGCTGGCGTGTCGTCAACGGAGGCGTGCTTATGACGGGAAAATGTTCGTATGTCCACCGTCTCTAGCGCCCAGAGTCCGTTGCGCCGGGCGGTGTCGAGCAGCGACACGCCCAGCGGGCCCGGGAAGGCTTCCGGATACAGGGTCAGGACTGTGGCGGTGAAGCTCATGGCGCGCGGTGTATGGGCCAGCGCGGCCCCGCGTGCAAGGGCAGGGCGGGTGATCAGGGCGCGGCGGCGGGCGCCGGTTCCTCAGGCGGGCAGACCTCGTGGCGCCCGGGAAAGGGAAGCGTGAGCCCGTCGCCATCCAAGCGAAATTCCAGGGGCAGCAGGATGCACCGGCCATGGTCCGCGCCGATCACCCGCAGCGCAGGGGCGACGCTTTCTGTTTCATACACAAAGGCTTGGCGCACCTGGTCATCCCCCGTGGTGTTGCAGGCGCTGCGCGGGTTGATCAGGGCGCCATCGGCGCCCACCACCCCGCCCGTGAGACAGCGCCCCTCGTCGCCGCGCTCCAGAGCCCGCGGCGGAAAGTTCGGCTGGCGAAACACGAGCCGCTGCGCAGGCAGGCTCCAGCCGGTCGGCGTATCGGCGGGCAAGACCGTCACCGAGCCCTGGGCGAGCCAGATATCCTCCGGCAGGCTGATCGCGTCGAGGCTTGCCTGCACGAGAGCCTGCGCGTCAGATGCATCCGGGCAGCTTGCGGTCAGGGTGGCGGCGTCAGGTGTCCTGATGAGATCGCACACGAGGGGCGGAGGCGGCGGCGCGGGCCGGTGAACCATGGGCGGCGGCGTTGCGGCCAGCAGCGCGGCGGTGACCATAAGCAGCACGCGTTGGCCTCCCTAAAAACCGGATTGTCACGCCGGTCACGAACGCCGGGTGATCCTGCCCGCGACTGCGGGCGCTGGCAATCGGGCTGGTGCGTCAGACATGTGTCTCAATCGGGCCGCAGACGGGCGGCGGGCACCGGATAGACCCGGCCCGTCCCGATCACCACGGCGTCGGGCGTGCGGGCAAACAGGGCGGTGAAGGCTGCGTCACGCACATTGAGCCCGCCCGCATAGGCCCCGAAGGCCGGCAGCACGAGCCGGGTTCCATCCGTCGCGAAACAGCGCCGGCGCACCGAACGGCCGGTTCCGTTGATGCGCGCACAGGGGTGGAGATGGCCCGCCACCTCGCCCGGCGCGGGCCCCGCCTGCGGTTCATGGCGCAGCACCAGCGAGCCCAGCTGCAGCCCGGCCATACGCTCGCCGCCGAAGCGGGCGGGCGGAACGGGATCGTGATTGCCCTCGATCCAGATCCAGCGCGCGACGGAATTCACAAGCGCTGTGAGGGCTTTGGCGTCACCCTCATGCATCCGTCTGTCCGCGCCCAGATCATGAAAGCTGTCGCCCAGCGCGATGACGCAGGCAGGTTTGAGGCGGGCGATAGCGCCGGCGAGGCGCGTCAGGGTCGCGCGGGTGTCGTAGGGCGGCAGCATCTGGCCACGGGCGGCGAAGGCGCTGCCTTTCTCCAGATGCAGGTCCGCACACAGCAGCGTGTTGCTCGCGAGATCCAGCGCGGCGCCCGACACATCCGGTTGCAGGCGCGCGCCATTGACTGTGATGACCGGCGCCAGTGTCTCTCCGGTGGGCCCGCTCATTCGCCGTCCTCGTCATAGCCGGCGAGCGAAAGGGGTCTGGCTTCAAGGCCTTGCAGCTGCGCCCAGCGCATCAGCGCATCCTCGCGCCCGTGGGTGATCCACACCGCCTCGCGCGCGCATTCCTGAATCGTGGCGGTCAGCTCGTCCCAGTCGGCATGGTCGGAGATGATGAGCGGCAACTCCGCCCCGCGCTGGCGGGCGCGGGCGCGCACGCCCATCCAGCCCGAGGCGAATCCGATCACCGGATCGGGGAAGCGCCGCGCCCAGGGCGTCTGGAAGGCGGAAGGCGGGGCGAGGATGATCTGGCCTGCAAAATCAGTCTTCTGGCCCTCCTCGTCCTTCACCGTCGCGGGCCGCAGATCGCCGAGCTCCACGCCATGATCGCGGTAGAGATCACACAGGGCCGCCAGAGCGCCATGGATGTAGAGCGGCGCGTCATATCCCGCCTCCCGGATCAGGGCGATCACCCGCTGGGCCTTGCCCAGCGCGTAGGCGCCCACCAGATGCGCCCGGCCCGGATTGGCCGCGACGCTGGCCAGCAGGCGGGCGATCTCGCCGCCGTCATCGGGGTGGCGGAAAACCGGCAAACCGAATGTCGCTTCAGACACATAGATATGCGACGCCACAGGCTCGAACCGGGCGCAGGTGGGGTCGCGGCGGCGCTTGTAATCGCCCGACACGGTGATCACCAGGCCCCGCCATTCCAGCCGCGCCTGGGCGCTGCCCAGCACGTGGCCGGCGGGATGGAGACTGACCGAGACCTCGCCCATGCGCACCGTCTCGCCATAGGCAAGCGATTGTCTTCTTTCAGTGAATTCAGCGCCATAGCGCGCCGCCATGATGGCCAGGGTTTCCGGCGTCGCGGCCACCGCGCCGTGACCGGCGCGGGCGTGGTCGGCATGGCCGTGGGTGATGAGGGCCCGGTCTGAAGGGCGCACCGGATCAATGAAAAACCCGCCCGGTTCGCACCACAGGCCTTGAGGCGTTTCGCGCAAGAGATCAGCTGGCCGGATCATGTCATGGCGATATAGCCCGGGCGCGGCCCGGTCCAGCCGCTTGCGCGCGCCTTATCCGCCGGGCAGGGTGAGGATAGTGAGGGGATAGCGGGGAACAAAATCCATGAATCGGGTGACAAAACTGGCCGCTGTGGGGTTGTCGGCGGTGCTTGTGGTGACAATCGCCGGCGCTTTTGTGTTCGGGCTGCGCCTGACCCCGCTGGAGCTGCGCTCTTTCGACGCCGCCGCCGCCATCGAAGCGGCCTCGCGCTACGATGCCGAGATCACCCGCGATGAGTGGGGCGTGCCCCGGGTGATCGGGGCCACGGGCGCCGACGCCGCGTTCGCGCTGGCCTTCGCCCATGCCGAGGATGATTTTGGGACGGTGCAGGATGCACTGCGCCAGGCGCTGGGCCGTGAAATGCTGGCCGCCGACGAGAGCGAGGCGCGCACCGCCTGGCTGGTGCAGGCGCTGGGCGTGCCCGATCTTGTGCGCGCTGAATATGAGACCCAGCTGAGCGTGGAGATGCGCACGGCGCTGGAGGGCTATGCGGCTGGCCTCAATTACTATGCCGCCCTGCACCCGGACGAGCGCGCGCCCGATTTGTATCCGCTGACCGGGCAGGACGTGGCCGGCCTGTCGGCTTTTTACAGCCCGATGTTCTACGGGCTCGGCCGGGTGCTGGCTGACCTGATTGCGCCCGAGCGCCCGCGCGAGGCGGGCCGGGGTCAGGAGCTGCAGGTGTTCTGGCTGGAGGAAACTTCCGACAGCGAGCTCGGCTCCAACGCCTTCGCCGTGGCGCCGGCCAGGTCCGATGACGGCGCCACGCGCCTCATCATCAACTCCCACCAGCCGGTGGAAGGCCCGGTGGCCTGGTATGAAGCCCACATGATCACCCGCGACGGGCGGCTGAATTTCGCCGGCGGCACATTTCCCGGCTCGCCGGTGATGCATGTGGGGTCGAGCCCGGATCTGGGTTATGCGGCGACGGTGAATGCGCCCGACCTGATCGATCTTTATGAAATCACGCTGTCCGATGATGGTTCGCAATACCGGCTCGACGGCGAGTGGGTGGATCTGGAGACCCGCCCGGCGCGCATGCTGGTGCATGTGTGGGGGCCGTTCGCCTGGCAGGTGACGATGCCGGTGGAGCGCACCGCCCACGGGCCGGTGATCCGCAATGACCAGGGCGCCTTCGCCCTGCGCCACGCCACCCATGACGATATCCGCTCGGTAGAGCAGGCCTGGCGCTCCATGCATGCGCGCGATCTGTCCGAGTATCAGACCGTGATGGACATGCTCGCCATGGGCAGCACCAACCGGGTGGTGGCCGACGCCGACGGCCGCATCGCGCGCTATTACGGCGCCCGCCTGCCGCTCCGGATGGAGGAGGCTGGGCTCGACTGGACGGGCGTCCTGCCCGGCGACCGGTCAGACCTGATCTGGAGCGAGTTTGCGCCGGTGAGCGCCCTGCCCAACATGATCGATCCGGCGTCGGGCTATGTGCTGGAGGCCAATCACTCGCCCTTCCGCGTGACGGGCACGGATGAGGACCCGGACCCCGCCGCCTTCCCGGCGAGCTTCGGGATCGAGACTCGCATGACCAATCGCGGCCTGCAGGCGGTGGACCTGATGGCGGCGCTGGAGACCGTATCGCGCGAAGCGCTGCTGGCGGTGAAGTTTGACGACGCCTACCACCCCGATAGCGAGATGATGGCCCTGCGCGCGCAGTGGCTCGCCATGGATCATGGCGATGACCCGGCGATGGACGAGGCCGCGCGCGTGCTGGAGGCCTGGGACGGGCGCACCAATATGGAAAACCGCCAGGCGGCGCTGGCCATCAAGGCCTTCGCCCCCATCACCACCGCGCCGCTGCTGGGAATCGAACCCCCGCCGCTGAGCGAAACGGTTCCGGCCGCCATCGAGCGCCTGATGACGCATTTCGGCACGCTGGAGCCGGAATGGGGCGCGGTGAACCGGCTGGTGCGCGGCGATGTCAGCCTGCCCGTCTCCGGCGGGCCGGACGTGCTGCGCGCGGTCTATCCCGCACCGCAGGATGACGGGACTTACCGCATGGTGGCGGGCGATGGCCTGACCTTCCTGGCCGAATGGCTCCCCGATGGCGCGTTCGCGCTCTGGGCCGTCCACCAGTTCGGCGCCTCCAACCGCCCCGGCCACGTCCACTATGACGACCAGATGGCCATGTTCGCCGCCCAGGACTGGCGCCGCATACCGATGGGTGAGGACGATGTGCGTGCGGCGGCGGTGGAGGTTTACAGGCCGGGGGCGCGGTGAGGGGGGCTATTCTGAGCCGGACGGGCGCCGGCCTGGAGGACGTTTCAACGACACGACATTGTCCGCCACTGTGCGGTCAAGTCTGGCCTCGAGCGATTGCAGGGTGTGGGTGTCGTAGGCGTGCTTGCGATCCTTGATCAGGAGCACAATGATCACCCGCTCCTCATACACGTGATAGATCACACGGAAATCGCCGACGCGCAGGCGAAGCAGGCCGTCTTCGCCCTTGAGCTTCTTCGCGCCACGTGGGCGGGGATCCCTCTGAAGGCGTTCCAGGGCCTGAATCATGCGCACCTGCGTGGAGCGATCGAGCTGTTTGAGCTCTTTGGCGGCGGCCTTGGCGATGACGATCTGGAGCGTCATTCCACCCTCCCAGACATCCGGGCCTACTCAAACCCGAGTTCAGCCTTGAGGTCTTCAAGCGTGACGCCGCCATTTTGCTTGTAGTCGTCCAGCGCCGACTTGGCGTCTTCGATATCCTTGGCCAACTCCACCGCAACCAGATGGTCATAGGACGCGCGCGACAGCAGCACGGCTTCCTGATTGCGCCGGCGGACGAAGACCGGGCCGTTGTGGACGGCCTCGTCCATCAGATTGGCGAACTCGCGCCGCGCTTCGGTGGCGCTGTAGACGGGGCGGCCCTCTTCAGGGATGACGGCGTTGCGGGTCATGGCGGATCCTCGGCCAGTGCAAGTCAATTGCACATTCTATGCAAATTACGCAATTTATGCAATTCGTGCAATTGCGGCGTTGCAAACTGGCTGGAACGCGCAGGGCTTAGCTACTCCGCCACCCCCACCCGCGCCCTGCGCGCTGCACCCGCCTCCGCAGCCTCCATCCCCAGATCTGCCAGCAGGGCTGTGTCCGCGTGGAGGTCTGGGTTTGGCGTGGTGAGGAGCTCGTCCCCGATGAAGATGGAGGCGGCGCCGGCCAGGAAGCAGAGGGCCTGCAGCTCGCGGCTCATGGTTTCGCGCCCCGCGCTGAGGCGCACCACGCTGCGCGGCATGATCAGGCGGGCGGTGGCGATGGCGCGCACGAAATCGAGCCCGTCGAGCGGCGCGGAGCCGGACAGCGGCGTGCCGGCCACGTCTACGAGATGATTGATCGGCACACTTTCAGGGTGCGGGGTCAGGCGGGCGAGCTCGGTGAGCAGGCCGATACGGTCTTCTTTGTCCTCGCCCATGCCGATAATGCCGCCGCAGCAGACCTGGATGCCGGCCGCGCGCACGCGCGCCAGCGTGTCGATCCGGTCCTGCCAGGTGCGGGTGGTGATGATGCGCTGGTAGTATTCCGGCGAGGTGTCCAGATTGTGATTGTAGAAGTCGAGCCCGGCGTCTTTCAGGCGCTCGGCCTGGCCGTCGGAGAGCATGCCCAACGTCATGCAGGTCTCCATCCCCAGCGCTTTGACCCGGGTGATCATTTCGGCGATGGCCGGCTCGTCGCGCGGTTTCAGCTCGCGCCAGGCAGCCCCCATGCAGAAACGGGTGGCGCCGCCCTCTTTGGCTTCGCGGGCGCGGGCCTCGACCGTGTCCGGGTCCATCAGCTTTGAGGCTTTGAGGCCGGTGTCGAAATGGGCCGACTGATTGCAATAGCCGCAATCCTCCGCGCAGCCGCCGGTCTTGATCGACAGGAGGCGCGACTTTTGCACCGCGTTGGGCTGGTGCACGCGCCGGTGCAGGCTCTGGGCGGCGAAGACGAGATCATTGAACGGCGCGTCGTGGATCGCCTGCACCTCGCTGCGGGTCCAGTCGCTGCGGGCTTCTGTCAAAGCGGCGATATCGTCTAGAAGATGGGTCATGACGCCTCGTGATGATCAATCGGTCCCGCACCCTAGGAATCCAGACACCTGGCGGCAAGCCGCAGCGCGCCTCATGGCGCGGGTGCGGCCTCTGGGACCGGTGGCATTCTGGTTCACTCTGGCGGTGGTGCTGGGCCTCGCCCTGTGGCCGGGCCAGGGCGGCGCGCCGCGCCTGTTTGGCTGGGACAAGCTGGAACATATGAGCGCCTTCGCCACGCTGGCGGTGCTGGGCCGGTTTGCGTTTCCGGCGCTGGCGCGGGTCTGGCTGGCGCTGGGTCTGACGGGCTTCGGCATCGCCATCGAGCTGTTGCAGGGAATCGAGGCGCTCAACCGCTCGGCCTCGCCCTATGATCTGGGCGCCAACGGTGTGGGGATCATCGCCGGCCTCGTTGTGGCGGCGGCCGTGGCGTGGGCCGTCCGGCGTATGGACCTCTATCCGTGAGCCGCCCGCCCCACGCGCCCTGGCGCGCCGGACCGCCGCGCTTCACCGTGGGCTTGCGGCCCATTGATCCCACAAGCTGGCTGTTTCCCGACAGCGAGGCGCATGTGCTGGAGTGGAAGGCGGGCCTGCTGGCGCGGCCTCAAGAGGTGTGGCGACAGGCGCCGGGCGCGGGCCCCGCAGCGGATGAAGCCGCCGCCATGGTCTGCGCTGAAGCCGGCGCGCCCGCAGGCGATCTGTTCGCGGCGGCGCATCTCGTCAGCGATGATCTGGTGGTGATGATTCGGGGCGGCGACGGGCGCTGGCTGACCGGCGCCATCGTGCTGAGCGCGCCGACCTTCTTCAGCGTCGATCACGCCTTCGGGCGCGCTCTGACGGCGCTGCACGCGCCGGTGCCGGACGGGGCGGCGCTGGCGGCGCGCATCGGGCGGGTGTTTGACGCTGTGCGGCCGGGCCAGGTGCTGGAACGCTTCAACTGGACGCTTCAGTGGGGCGATGCGCGCTTCACGCCCGACGCCGCCCCCTTGCGCGCGGCGGCGCAAGCGGCGCCGGTGAGCCAGGCGCCCGAACATCTCCATGTGCGCGTGGAGCGCCAGACGATTATCAAACTGCCTGAGACCGGCGCGGTGCTGTTCACCATAAGGGTGTGCCTTGATCCTGTTGCGGAGCTCAGGCCGGACGAGATTGCGGCGCTCGCCGCGGCCTGGCGGGGGTTGGGGCCTGAGGGTCGCAGCTATAAGGGCTGGGCGGCGCTGGAGCGCCATGCGCAGGCGGTGTTCGCAGATTTGTAGCGACTGAAAACGACACCGGCCCGCCAGCGTGTGCTGGCGGGCCGGGGCTTCAATTCAGGCTGAAGGGGCCGGTGTCAGTCGCCGCCGCCACCATCGCCGCCGCCGTCCGGGCTGTCGGGCTCGGCCTTCGCTTTCGGGGCAGGGCGGTCGTCCGAACCGGATGAGCCCACGGCCGCCACGTGCAACGGCACAGCGTCGGCGCCGTACCAGGCCGGCGGGACAATGCCCTTGCGGTCGTAATCATGGGTGTACCGCAGGACCACGCCGGCCAGCAGCAGGATCGCAATGACGTTCGGGAAGAGCATCATCGAGTTGGCCACGTCGCCAAACCGCCACAGCCCGTCCACATTGACCACCAGCGTGCCCAGGAAGGCCACGCCCACCCACATGAAGCGGAACGGACGCGCCGCCCAGTCGCCGACGATGTAAGTGGCCGACGTCTCGGCGTAGTAGGACCAGCCGATGATCGTGGTGAAGGCGAACAGGCCCTGCGCCGCCAGGATGATCCAGGCGCCCGCGTAGATGCCTTCCGCGAACGCTGCTGTTGTCACGGCCGAAGCCGACAGGGCGTCGGACTGCCAGGCGAACTCCACGATGGACCCGTCCAGATTGGCGTAGCTGCCCGACACGGTCAGGATCACCAGCGCCGTCATGGTGCAGATGATCATGGTGTCGATGAACACGCCCAGCATGGCGATCTCGCCCTGTTTGACCGGGTTGCTGGTCTGGGCCGCCGCGTGGGCGATCGGGGCGGACCCCTGACCGGCCTCGTTGGAGAACAGGCCGCGCGCCACGCCGGCCCGCACAGCGGCCATGATCACATAGCCCGCGAACCCGCCCGCCGCCTCGCGGAAGCCGAAGGCCTCGGTGAAGATCAGGGCGAAGGCGCCGGGAATCTCGCTGGCGTGGGTGGCCAGAATGACCAATCCGACCAGAATGTAGGCGACGGCCATGAAGGGCACGACGCGTCCGGCGACCACGCCGATGGATTTGATGCCGCCCACGATCACGACGAAGACCAGGAAGGCCAGAACCGCCCCGACAACCCAGCGCGGCAGGTCGATGCCGAGCGAGGTGCTGGCTTCAATGGCTGACTGGGTGACGGAGTTGGCCTGCAGTGCGCCGCCGGTCACGAGGGCCGAGCAGATCGTGCCGATGCAGAAGAAAATGGCGAGCCATTTCCAGTTCTTACCCAGCCCGTTCTGGATGTAGTACATCGGTCCGCCATGGAAGCTGCCATCGGCATGCTTCTCGCGGTAGCGCACGGCCAGCGAGGATTCGGCATAGGCCAGCGCCATGCCGAAGATGGCCGTCACCCACATCCAGAAAATCGCGCCCGGCCCGCCCAGCGTGATGGCCGTGGCCACGCCCGCCAGATTGCCGGTGCCGACCTGGCCCGAGAGGGCGGTGGACAGGGCCTGCCAGGGCGTGATCTCGCCCTCGCCGCCGCTCTTGCGGCCGGCCCACAGCTCGGCGAAGGCGGGGATGAGCCGCTTGAGCGGACGCCCGCCCAGCAGCACCATCATGATCACGCCGGTGCCCAGAAGGGCGATGGTGATGATCCCCACCGGCAGGATGCGTTGTTCGCCCCAGGTGCCACCCCACAGAAAGTCACTGAAGATCGTGACGCTGTCGAAGAAATTGTCCATTCCAGTTCCCCGCAATTTCCTGATTTATCGAGACCCTAGGCAGACTGAGCCGTGTCGGGAAGTCCCCGCGTGCAACTGACGGCGTGATTTTCCATCGCGCCTGCCCGCGTGGGCGCCGTGCGCGGGCCGCTACATCGCCTCAATCGCGAAGACGCCCCAGGCCCACAGATCATCGGTCATGTCAGACAGATCCGGCGCGGTGTCGCGCGGCCAGACCAGCAGGAAGGGGCCGAGCTCGCCCAGCGCCAGCGCCTCTCCGTCCACGGAATGGGCCAGGACCGGCTCGTGGGCGGCGATCATGGCGGCGTCGATCTCAACCTGATAGCCGTCCAGACAGGTGATGCGCGCGCTGGCGCCCGCGGCGCCGGCCGCGTCCAGCACATCGCTCAGGCGCACGCCGCGCCAGGTGCGGGCGGCCTCGCCCAGCGGATAGCCCGCCGCGATCTCGTGATGGGGCAGAAGGGCGATATCGGCGAAGGTGAAGGTGTGGGCGGTCCCGGTGACGCCGAAACGCTCGAACAGCCCGCCCTCTGCGGGCTGGCGGCCGCCTGCGCCCGTGACGGTCAGCAGGACGGGCGAAATTGCATCCGAAGCGGTTGCGGCGGGCGGCGCGGCGCCCGGCTCGCAGGCGCTGACGAGAAGGGCCGCCGCCAGGGCGGCCAGAACCGGTTTGAAGCGCGCCATACCCTGCCTCCCTGGCGGCAATGGCGTCGAGCATGACCCGGCGCGCCCCGCACGGCAAGGCGCCGGGCACTTCCTGCCGGGGGGCCCGATCTTGCCGGGCCGGTATCGGCGCGCGGGCCTGCGCGGATGGGTAAGGCCGCTGTAATGCCTTGAAAAGCCGATGTGATTTGCCCGGGAATTGCAGCCGCCTGGCGGCACAAGGCTTGCGCTGGCGCAGGCGGGACAAAATGTCCGCCGGCCAAAACGGCCGTTCGCTTCCAGAACGGAGGAACCCCCATGACAAACTCGGTGAATACGAACCCCGGAGCGATGATCGCGCTCCAGAATCTGAACAAGTCCAATATGGAGCTGCAACAGGTGCAGAACCGTATCAATACCGGCCTCAAAGTCGCAGGCGCGAAGGATAATGGCGGCATTTTCGCCATCGCCCAGCGCATGCGCGCCGAAGTGGCTGGCTATGGGGTTGTTCAGCAGTCTCTGGACCGTGGCAATGCGACGCTTGATGTGTCGCTGGCCGCGGGTGAAGCGATCTCGGATCTCCTGATCGAGATGAAGGAAAAGGCTCTCGCCGCCGCTGACACATCGCTGGATACGGCCAGCCGGAGCGCTTTGAACGAAGATTTCATGGCGCTGCGCGACCAGATCTCGACGATCGTGGAAAACGCGGAGTTCAACGGCGTGAACCTGATCGACGGCTCGACAGACGCTTTCGTGGCGCTGGCGAACCAGGACGGCTCGAACACCATCACAGTGCCCTCAGAGGACATGTCCCTGTCGGGCACTATCGTGACGGTGGGCGCAACCGCCTCGTTCGCGACCGCGACCCAGGCCTCGGACATCGCCTCGCAGATCGCCTCCTCGCTGGATGCGGTCAACGAGTCGCTGGCCCGGCTCGGGACCAAGTCGAAGGCTCTGGAGATCCACTCCACGTTCGTGACCAAGCTGTCGGACACGCTGGAGAAAGGCATCGGCAATCTCGTCGACGCGGATATGGCCAAGGAGTCCGCCCGGCTCCAGTCGCTGCAGGTCAAGCAGCAGCTGGGGATCCAGGCGCTCTCCATCGCCAACGCGTCGCCGCAGTCTGTCCTGTCCTTCTTCCGCTAGGGAAAGACGCCGGGGCCGCCTCGCGGCGGTCCCGGTTTTTCTTTGACGGCGCAACACGTTAACCCCTGATTAACCCTGCGGCGGGACCCGCCTCCAGCGCCGCCCGAATCACCGGGCAGAATATGCCGGGCCGGCAGAAATTGCCGGGCGTTTGGCGGCCCTGCCCGGCAAGAACTGCCGCATGGCCCTTGGCCCCGCGCCGGTCTTCGGAAAAATCTCTATAAAAAACAAGGCTGTGGAAAATCAGCCTGCGCGGGGCGTCAATTGGCCCCGGGCTTGCTCGTGCTCCGGCGGGCCAGAAGGCCCCGCCCGCAAAATGCGTGCGTTCACACGTAGAAACGTAGGAGCCAAGAAATGGCGACGATCAATACGAATCCGGGCGCGATGATCGCCCTGCAGAACCTCAACCAGACCAACCGCGACCTGATGCAGGTCCAGAACCGGATCAATACCGGTCTTGCGGTCTCCTCCGCCAAAGACAATGGCGGCATTTTCGCCATCGCCCAGGGCATGCGCAGCGAAGTGGCCGGCCTTCGCGCCGTCAACCAGTCGCTGGATCTGGCCGTCTCGGTCACCGATGTCGGCCTGGCGGCCGGCGAAGCCATCTCCGACCTGCTGATCGAGATGAAGGAAAAGGCTCTGGCCGCTTCCGACACCTCGCTCGATTCCTCGTCGCGTGCGGCCCTGAATGAAGACTTCGTGGCGCTGCGCGACCAGATCGGCACCATTGTGGAGAATGCAGAGTTCAACGGCATCAATCTGATCTCGAACGGCGCGGATGACATTTCGGCCCTGGCGAACGCCAGCGGCTCGAACTCCATCACCGTGGCGGCCGAGGACATGAGCCTCACCGGCTCGACCCTGACCATCACCGCGGGCACCGAGATCGACACGTCGACCAACGCGGCTGCCGCGGCGACGGCGATCGACACCTCGCTCGACAATATCAACTCCGCTCTGGCGCGTCTGGGCACCTCGTCCAAGGCGCTGGAGATCCACAAGACCTTCGTGGGCAAGCTCTCCGACACGCTGGACAAGGGCATCGGCAATCTCGTCGACGCTGATCTGGCCAAAGAGTCCGCCCGGCTCCAGTCGCTGCAGGTCAAGCAGCAGCTGGGCATCCAGGCGCTCTCGATCGCCAACTCGGCGCCGAGCACGATCCTGGGCTTCTTCCGCTAGGAACTGGCCTGACTGACATTCGGCGCCGGGACGGCAGAACGCCGGACCGGCGCCGGGTAAGGCGCACAAAATGTGCGTGTCCAACCGTAGAAACGGATCATCGAAAGGAGCCAAGAAATGGCGACGATCAATACCAATCCGGGCGCAATGATCGCCCTGCAGAACCTCAACCAGACCAACAAGAACCTGATGCAGGTGCAAAACCGCATCAATACCGGCCTCGCCGTCTCGTCGGCCAAGGACAATGGCGGCGTCTACGCCATCGCCCAGGGCATGCGCGGGGATGTGGCCGGCTTCCGCGCCGTCAGCCAGTCGCTGGACCTGGCCGTTTCGGTCACCGATGTCGGCCTGGCGGCCGGCGAAGCGATCTCCGACCTGCTCATCGAGATGAAGGAAAAGGCGCTGTCCGCTGCCGACACCTCGCTGGACACGGCGTCGCGTGCGGCCCTGAACGAGGACTTCGTGGCGTTGCGCGATCAGATCGACACGATCGTGGAGAACGCCGAGTTCAACGGCGTCAACCTGATCGACGGCTCGGTCACCGGCGGCATCTCGGCTCTGGCCAATGCGGACGGCTCCAACACGATCTCGGTCGTGGACGAGGACATGAGCCTGGGCGGGTCCATCGTGACCCTGGCGGCGACCGCATCGTTTGCGACCGCTACCGAGGCGTCCGACATCGTGAGCGATATCGAAGACTCCCTGACGGCCATCAACTCTTCGCTGGCCCGGCTGGGGACGTCGTCCAAAGCGCTCGAGATCCACAAGACCTTCGTGGGCAAGCTGTCCGACACCCTTGAAAAAGGCATCGGCAATCTCGTCGACGCTGATCTGGCCAAAGAGTCCGCCCGTCTCCAGTCGCTGCAGGTCAAGCAGCAGCTGGGCATCCAGGCGCTCTCGATCGCCAACTCGGCGCCGAGCACGATCCTGGGCTTCTTCCGCTAGGAAGAGGCTGACCGGGGATGACGGCCGGAGCCGAACGGGGGTTCCCTCCGGCCGTTCTCACCGGCCTCCCGATCCGGGAGGCGCCAAGACAACCCAGATGTCTCCCGATCCGGGAGGCGGCGTGCAACCAGGGAGGCGCCAGACGCGCAAACGGCGTCTCGTGCAGGACACATGACAGATATTGCGACGCTCATGTCAGGGACGGCCATGTCCTCCCCTGAATGGGCCGCAAACGCTGAAGTGGCGGTGACCCGCTCCGCTCAGCGCGGCCTCAAAGGGGACGAACCGGTCGTGGAGGCTGCAAAGCCCGCCGCCGGCAAGGCCTTGCCGAAAACCGTGGACAAGATCGAGGCGATGCGCGCCCAGCTCGATGTCAGCGGGCGATCCCGCCTGCTCATCGACCGCGAGGACCGCGCCGGCCGCTTCATCTACCGCATCCTCAATCCCGATACCGGCGAAACCATGCGCCAGTGGCCGCCGGAGGGTTATCTCGATCTGATCGCGTATCTGCGCGACGGACAGGGCGGATTGCTCGACCAGCGGGCCTGATCGCCCGGCAAGACTGACCGGCCCGCCCGGCAGAAATTAACCACACCCATGCGCGTCCGGCCGGACCGGGCGACGGCGTCATCGCCATAACCTCATGATTTAAATAGGTTCTGAGTCTGGCCCGCCATGTGGTCCGGGCCTTGCTCCTGTTCGTGCGACAGCGCTGCGGAATGCGGCGGCGGGATACAGGAGAAGACCTATGGCGTTGAGCGTCCACACCAACACATCGGCGATGATCGCCCTGCAGAACCTGAACAAGACCAATCAGGACATGAACGGGGTCCAGAACCGGATCAACACCGGCTTCCGCGTATCGGGCGCCAAGGACAATTCAGCCGTCTTCGCCGTCGCGCAGGGCATGCGCTCTGACATCGGCTCGCTGGGATCGGTGCAGGGCTCGCTGGACCGCGCGGTGTCCATCACCGATGTGGGCATCGCTGCGGCCGAGGCGATCTCCGATCTCCTGATTGAGATGCGCGAGAAAGCCACCGCCGCCATGGACCCGTCCATCGACGCGTTCGCACGCCAGGCCTATGACGGCGACTTCAAGGCGCTGATGGAGCAGGTCAATGTGATCATCTCCAATGCCGAGTTCGACGGCGCCAACATCCTCAATGGCAGCCTGACCAACGGCATCGACTTCCTGGCGGATGCCGACGCGTCGCGCACCATCAACCTGTCCGCTCACGACATGACTTTCTCCGGGTCCATCATGACCATCGAGAGCACGGCGAGCCTGGGCACGGTCACGCTGGCCGGCCAGGTGGTCAGCGCAATCTCGGAAAGCCTCGACAATGTGAACCAGGCGCTGGCCAATCTGGGCTCTGACGGCAAGAAGCTGGAGGCGCACCGCACCTTTGTGGGCAAGCTGACCGATGCCCTGACCAAGGGCGTGGGCAATCTGGTGGACGCAGACCTCGCCAAGGAAGGCGCGCGCCTGCAGGCCCTGCAGGTCAAGCAGCAGCTGGGGGTTCAGGCGCTGTCCATCGCCAACTCCGAGCCGCAGATCATCCTGTCGCTGTTCAACCGGTAGGCTGTCCCGCCCGCCGCACCAAAAGCCGCCTGGCGCTGACGCGCCGGGCGGTTTTCGTTTGCGCGAGACTCAGACGAAGTTTCCTGGATCAGCTGGAGCGCCGCGCCATGATCGACCTGCCCTACGGGCGCCAGTCCATTGACGACAGCGATATCGAGGCGGTCACGCGCGTGCTGCGCAGTGATTTCCTGACCTCGGGCCCGGAGATCGAGGCGTTCGAGACCGAATTTGCGAACGCCGTGGACGCGCCTTTCGCTGTAGCCTGCAACAGCGCAACGGCGGCGCTGCACCTGGCGCTGGACGGGCTGGATGTGGGGCCGGGCGATGTCTGCATCGTGCCCGCTATCACGTTTCTGGCGACGGCCAATGCCGCGCTGTATTGCGGGGCCGAAGTCATCTTCGCCGATGTAGATGCTGGCACGGGCCTAATGACTCCCGATACGCTGGCCGAGGCGCTGACCCGTGCTGGTCCGGCGGCGCGCGCCGTGCTGCCGGTGCATCTGGCCGGGGCGATGTGCGACATGAAGGCCTTGAGCAAGGCCGCGCGTGAGGCCGGGCTGGCGGTGGTGGAGGACAGCTGCCACGCGCTGGGTTCGATGGATGGCCAGGGACGGCCCGCCGGCGCCTGCGATCACAGCGATGCGTCCACCTTCTCCTTTCACCCGGTCAAGACGCTGGCGTGCGGCGAGGGCGGCATGGTCACGACGCGCTCGGCCAGGCTGGCCGATCATATGCGCCGCGCGCGGTCCCATGGCGTGGAGCGTTCGCCAGACCATTTCCAGCGCCGCGAGGGCGTGGCCGAGCCCTGGTGGTATGAAATGGTCCAGCTGGGCTGGAATTACCGCATGCCCGACATCAACGCCGCGCTAGGCCGGTCGCAGCTTGCGCGCCTGCCGGCCTTCGCCGCGCGCCGGCGCGCGCTGGCGGCGCGGTATGAGAGCGCGCTGTCCGGCCTCGCCCCGCTGGTGCGCACGCCCGCGCACGCGCCCGGCGATACGTGCCGGCATCTCTATAATGTGCGCATCGATTTTCAGGCGGCCGGCGTGACGCGCGCCAACGTGATGGCGCGCCTCAAAGCCGACGGGATCGGCACGCAGGTTCATTATATTCCGCTCTACCGCCAGCCCTTCCACGCCCCCCGCCACACCGCCGGACCGCTGCCCGGCGCCGAGGCCCATTATGAGCGCACGCTCTCCCTGCCGCTCTGGCCGGGCATGGCCGACGAGGATCCCGCGCGCGTGGCGCAAGCACTGGAGCGGGCGCTGACTCTGTAAGGCGCCAGACCCATGCTGCACCTGCGCGCGCGCCCCGCGTGGACAGGTACGGGGCTATTGCTTAAATCAGCTTTCCGCTTCGCGTGTCCGGCGCGAGGGGGACATCGCTGTTTTGGTCCGGACCTGATCTGAAAGCCCGCTCCCATGTCGCAAGACGCCTTCCCCGTCGAGACGCGCCGCCATTCGGCCGCGCACCTGATGGCCGCCGCGATCAAGGATTTGTATCCGGACGCGCAGTTTGGCGTGGGGCCGGCGACAGCGACCGGGTTCTTCTATGACATCACCCTGCCTGAGCCTCTGACGCTGGACGATCTGCCGAAGATTGAAAAGCGCATGAAGGAAATGCGGTCGGACAAGCATCGCTTCGTCTGTGAAGAGCTGCCTATCGCCGACGCCATCGCCTATATGGAGCGCCAGAACCAGCCGCTGAAAGTGGAGCTCTTGAAGCTCCTGCGCGACAAGGGCTCGACGGCCATCGCGAAAGAGACCGGCGACGAGTCCGTTGTGGGCGAGGGCGCAGAGACCGTGACCTTCTTCCGCACCGGCGATTTCGTCGATCTGTGCCGCGGTCCGCACGTGGATCACACCGGCCAGGTGGGCCATTTCAAGCTGCGCTCCATCGCCGGCGCCTATTGGCGCGGCGACCAGAACAACGCCCAGCTCCAGCGCATCCACGCCCTGGCCTTCCTGTCCAAGGAAGAGCTGGACGCGGAGGTTCTGCGCCTGGAGGAGCAGGCCAAGCGCGATCACCGCAAGATCGGCAAGGAGCTGGGCCTGTTCACCATCGCCGACGAGGTCGGCTCCGGCCTGCCCCTGTGGCTGCCGGCGGGCAATGTGATCCGCGACGAGCTGGAGCTGCTGGCGCGCAAGACCGAGCACAAGGCGGGCTATCAGCGCGTCTCCACCCCTCACATCACCAAGGGCGATCTGTATCACCGCTCCGGGCATCTGCCCTACTATGCGGACGATATGTATGCGCCGATCATCATCGACGAGCAGGAATACTATCTGCGCCCGATGAACTGCCCGCACCACCACATGATCTACAGCCACGACCAGTGGTCCTATCGCGACATGCCGGTGCGTCTGTCAGAATACGGACAGGTCTACCGCTTCGAGGCGTCGGGCGGCCTGTCCGGCCTGATGCGCGTGCGCGGCTTCTGCCAGAATGACGCGCATATCTATTGCCGCGAAGATCAGGCCAAGGACGAGTTTTTGGCCGTCATGCACATGCATGCGCACTATTATCATCTGTTCGGGATCACCGATTTCTGGATGCGCCTGTCCCTGCCCGATTTCGACAATCTCGACAAATATGTCGACGATGCGGAGGGGTGGAAGCGCGCCCTGTCGATCCTGAAAGCGGCCATGGACGAGTCCGGCTATCCCTACCGGGAGATCGAGGGCGAAGCGGCCTTCTACGGCCCCAAGGTGGACTTCATGGTCAAATCGGTGGTGGGCACCGAGTACGCCATCTCCACCAACCAGCTCGACTTCATGGCGGCCAAGCGCTTCGATCTCGAATATACCGCCGAGGACGGCTCCAAGCAGCCGGTCTATGTGATCCACCGCGCGCCGCTGGGCAGCCATGAGCGCTTCACCGCCTTCCTGATCGAGCATTACGCCGGCAAATTCCCGGTGTGGATCTCGCCAGTGCAGGCGGTGGTCATCCCCATCGCTGACCGTCACGATGAATACGTCAACAAGGTGCGCGAGCGCCTGTTCGGCAGCGATGTGGACACGGTCAATGGCGGCATCCGCGTCGAGGCCGATATCGGGTCCGAGCGCATGCAGAAGAAAATCCGCAACGCCCAGAACCGCAAAATCCCCTACATGCTGGTGGCCGGCGATGCTGAAGCCGAGGCGGGCACCGTATCGGTGCGCCACCGCGATCACGGCGATCTGGGCGTGATGAGCGTGGACGCCTTCATCGACCGGGTGCGCGACGAGCAGCGCAATCGCCGCGACCTGCCGCCGCCGCAAGCGCCGGCGGCCTGACGCAAGGCTTGCTTGATGGTTCAGACGGGGCGTCCCCATGGGGCGCCCCGTTTTGCTTTTGGGGGTCCTGATTGACCTGGCGCGCGGCGCGCTGTGGCGGCTGCGCTGCATCTGGCGGATGTTTACACAGTTTTACGCGGCGTTAACCGCAACGCCTGCTCTTGATAGCTCTGCAATGGTGTGTGCTGCGGCGGCGGCGTCCCGATTGTGTGTGGATACCAGATATTGCGGTCTTGCATCTGGTTTACACAAGATTAACGGGTCAGTTACCGTCAGCATGGGTTTTTGGGAGTTGATTCGGCATGCCGTCCGGGGCGCCTTGGAGTGTGAAGGGCATTGACCCCCGCGCCCGCGCGATCGCCAAGACGGCGGCGCGCCGGGAAGGCATGACTCTGGGCGACTGGCTCAACCGCGTGATCCTGGATGACGGGCCTCAGGCCGGCGCTGCCGACTGGGAAGAGCGCCTGTCGGGCTATCCCGGATTTGGCGGCGGCGGCGGAGACGGCGATGACGATGACGCCCTGCGCGCGGTCATTCGCCGGCTGACCGACCGGCTGGAGGCCTCCGAACAGCGCTCGACCCTGGCCCTGACCGGTGTGGACCAGTCGGTGCTGGCGCTGTCGCGCCGCCTGGAAGCGCTGGAAGAGACCCGCGACGAAGACGAGGGCGAGGTTGAAGAGGCGCTGGCGCGCACCCGCGCGCGCCATGACGAATTGCTCGAGCGCCTGCGCCGTCTGGAGCGGGCCGGGCCGGGTGGCGGGGCGGACCCGGCGGCGCTGAAAGCGGTCGAGACCACGGTGGGCAAGCTCGCTGCGCGCCTGTACGAGACCGAGCGCGATGTGCGCGCCGAGCTGGATAATCTCACCCACAAGGACGAACGCCGCCGCGACGGGGCGGAGCGCGCCGCCAAGGCGCTGGGCGCGCGGCTGGACGAGACCGAGACGCGCCTGCGCGATGACCAGAGGGCGCTGCGCGATCAGGTGGAGGCGCAGACCCAGCGCGTGGGCGAGACCCTGCGCGGCGTCGAGGATATCGCGCGCCGTTTGCAAAGCCGCATCATCGCCGCCGAGAACGCCACCCATAGCGCCGCCGAGGCGCTGGCCGGCTCCCAGCAGGCGCTGGACGCGCGGCTGCGCGAGCTGGAAGCGCGTCAGGGGTCATCTGTGGGCGCTGACGAGATCAATCGCCGGTTCGAGGTGCTGGGCCGGGAGCTTGCCGCCATCATTCGCGAGACCCGCGAGGACTGTGCGCGCCAGATCGCTTCGCTGGACGGCGCGGGCGCGGGCTCGGGCCGGCTGGAGCGGGCGCTGGAAGCCGCCGAGGGCCGCCTGTCCGCGGCGGAGGCGCGCCAGTCCGACGCGCTCAATCGCATCGCTCAAGAGGTCGGGCGCGTGTCGCGCGCTGTCGACCGGCGCATCGAGGCCGCCGAGCAGCGCCTTGAGCATCGCTTCAGCGAGACCGAGCGCGCGCGCCGGGCCCGCGAGGACCACACCGGACTGGAATCCCGGCTCGACACGGTTCGGGCCGAAAACACCGCCGCTGTGCGCCGGATCGGCGAAGAGGTCGCCCGGCTGGGCGAAACCCTCGCAGAGCGCGTGCAGAAGGCCGAGGAACGCTCGGCCCAGGCGGTCGAGGCGGCAGGCGAACGCATGGCCCAGGTAGTCGAACGCATCGAACAGGCGCGCGCCCGCGCGCCGGAAGCCGATCTGGATGCGCGCATCCGCGCCTCGGAAGAACGCACCGCCCAGCGCATCACCGACGCCATGGACGGGGTGTATCAGCGCCTCGATCAGGCGCGCAGCGAAACCGCCGACGTGTTGTCCCCGGTCCAGCGCGCCATGACAGCGCTGGCTGACCGGCTGGAAGCCATCGAGCGCCGGGGCGGCGCCAAGGCGCCCGCCATCGAGGGCCACTCTGCCGAATCTCCTGTGCGCCGGCGTGGCGGCGGCGGCGGGGATAATGGCGGCGATGGCGGTGATGACGACCAGCCCGCGCGCCCGGGCGCGGCGGCGCTGGACACTTTCGAGACCGCGTCGGCGTCTGTGGATTTTGATGCGCCCTTGCCTCAGGCGCCGGGCCTGCAGGACCCGATTGGCGAGGATGACAGTTTCGACATCGCCGCAGGCGAGCCGGACGAGCCGGACTTCGCTACGGGCGAATACGGCGCCCCGGCCTGGACCGAGCGTGCGCCCGAGCCTGCGCCGTCCCGTCCGTCCCAGCCTGCGCGACCGGCGCGTCTGGGCGCCACCGCCGACGCCGATTTCCTGGCCGCCGCGCGCAAGACCGTGCGCGCCAACCGCTCCACCAGCGCCGACTGGAGCCCGCCCGCCGAGCCGGGTTCGGGCCGCACCCGTGTTATGCTGGTGGCCGCCAGCGTGCTCGGCTTCGCGGCTGTGGCCGCTGCGGCGGGCATGCTCGCTCTGGACGCCTTTGGCGGCGGCGAGCGCCCGGTGACCGCCTCGGCGGATCCGGCAGAGACCCTGACCACGCTGTTCGCCGACGCCAGCGGACCGGATGTGCGCGCGCGCGTGTCCGAGCCCGCGCCCGCCGTGACCGGGACATCTGAATCGCCTGCGGACGAGGCGCAAACGACTGACGCAGACGCACAGGCTGACGCTGAGACATCGCCCGCCGCAGACTCCACACCCGCCCCGGCTTTGCCTGAGCCGGCGCCCGTGCAGCGCGCGGACCCCGTCCCTGCTCAGCCCGAGCCGCGCGCCGAGACACCGGCGCAATCCCCTGCGCAAACTCCTGAACCCACACCTGCGCCGGAGCCCGCTCCCGAACCCATGACGCTGGAGCGCGCGGCGGCGGAGGGCGATCCGGTGGCGCGCTATCAGCTGGCGCTGGAGCGAATGGATGCCGGCGCGGTCAGTGACGGCGCCGCCCTGATGCGCCGCGCCGCCGAACAGGGCGTGCCCGACGCCATGCGCCGCTATGCCGGCATGCTGCAGCGCGGTCAGGGCGTCACCGCCGATCCGGAAAGCGCCCGCCTGTGGATGGTGCGCGCGGCGGAAGCCGGCAATGTGCTGGCCATGTTTGAAGCGGGCGGCCTGTTCATCGCGGCTGACGACACGCCGGACAATCAGGCGGCCGCCGCGCGCTGGTTCCAGCAGGCGGCGCTGCACGGCAATCGCGACAGCCAGTTCAATATCGCGCTCCTGTTCCAGGAAGGCTTCGGCGTGCCGCAAAGCCCGGCGGACGCCTATGCCTGGCTGCGCATTGCGGCCAATGCCGGCGATGAGGATGCGGGCGCGCGCGCCGCCACGCTGCGCCGCGATCTCAGCCCCGAACAGCGCGCCGCCGCCGATGGCGTGGCCGAAAGCTTCGCGCCGCGACCCGCCGACCCGCGCGCCCAGGGCCGCTATCCGCGCCAGCCCTGGCAAGCGGCCGGCTAGGGCCGTGCTGATCTACCTGCCGATCGCGGAAGTCTCTCTCAACCTCTTCGTCCTGCTTGCTCTGGGTCTTGGCGTCGGGTTCCTGTCCGGCCTGTTCGGCGTGGGCGGGGGATTTCTGATGACCCCGATCCTGATGTTCATGGGCGTGCCGCCTGCCGTGGCGGTGTCCACCCAGATCAACCAGATCGTCGCCTCGTCCATGTCCGGCGCGATCGCGCATTTCCGGCGCCGCTCGCTGGACATCAAGATGGGGATCATCCTGATCATTGGCGGCGCCGCCGGATCCGTGGCGGGCGTGCAGATTTTCGCGCTGCTGCAGGCCACCGGTCAGATCGATCTGGTGATCGCGCTTTGCTATGTCGGATTTCTCGGCGTCATCGGCTCGCTGATGCTGTTTGAAAGCGTCGGGGCGATTATCCGCCGCTCGCGCAATATCGCCCCGGCGCGCCCCGCCCGGCGCAAGCGCACGCTGATCGACGCCCTGCCGTTCAAGACGCGGTTTGCGGTGTCGGGGCTCTATATGAGCGTGATCCCGCCGCTGGCGCTGGGCTTTCTGGTCGGCGTCCTGGCGGCGCTGATGGGCGTGGGCGGCGGCTTCATCGCCGTGCCGGCCATGATCTATCTGTTGCGCATGCCGACCAATGTCGTCATCGGCACCTCGCTGTTCCAGATCCTGTTCGTGACCGCCCTGACCACAGTGCTGCACGCGGCGCAGAACCAGACCGTGGACATCGTGCTGGCCGCGATCCTGATCGTGGGCGGCGTGGTGGGCGCCCAGATCGGTGCGCGCTACGGGGCGAAAGTGAGAGCGGAGGAATTGCGCGCGGGCCTCGCCCTGATCGTCGTCGCCGTGTGCCTGAAGCTCGCCTGGGACCTCACCGCCGAGCCGTCCGACCTTTATGTGCTTATCGAGCTCAGGGGGCTGCCATGACCGCGCGGCTGATCCTGATCGCAGGGCTGGCGGCGGGGCTGGCCGCCGCTGGCGCGCCGTCGTTCGGGCAGGCCGGGACTGTGGACCCTGAACCCCAGATCGCGGCGGCGCTGACGGAGAATGTGGTGGAGATCCGCTCCAACTTCTCCGGCGCGGAACTGGTGCTTTATGGCGCTGCGGTGGGGCTGACCGAGGGCGATGACATTGCGGTGGTGGTGCGCGGCCCGGTGCGCGATCTGCGCGTGATGCGCCGCCAGCGCGTTATGGGCGTCTGGGTCAATGCCGATCCGGTGATTTTTGAAGAAGTGGCGGGATATTACGCCGTGGCGTCGACACGGCCGCTGGCGGAGTTTGCGACCTTCTCCTCGCTGCGCCGCAACCGCATCGGGATGGACCATGTGCGCCTGTCCGCGCCGGACAGCGAGCGCATCGAGACGCGCTTCGGCGTGGCAGGCGTGGTGGTGTCCGATATCGGCGCGGCGATTGTCGATTACCGCACGGCGTTGGTGCGCAACAAGGCGCGCGACGCGCTGTATGTGGAAGCGCCTGACGGGGTGGAGATCCTAGAGGCCGGGCTGTTCCGCGCGCGGGTGGTGCTGCCGCCGGCGACGCCCACGGGCGTCTATGACGCTGACGTCTATCTGTTTCGCGACGGCGTGCCAATCGCGGTGCGGCGCACCTCGCTGGAGGTGGTCAAGGGCGGGACCGAGCGGGCCATCTACGACCTTGCCCATGAACGCCCGCTCGCCTATGGCCTGTTGTCCGTGCTGCTCGCGGTGTTCGCCGGATGGCTGGCCGCCTTCGTGATGCGCCGCACCTGACCGCCCCGGAGGACCGTGATGAAACGCCTCAGTGATGCTCCGCTTCTGCCTGTGGTGCTCGGCTTCGCCGGGCTCATTCCCTTTGTCGGTGGCGCGCTGGGGCTGGCGCTGGGCGGGCAGATCGCGCTGCAGGCGGCGAACGCCCTGCCGGTCTATGGCGCGGTGATCCTGTCCTTCCTGGCGGGCGGGCGATGGGCGGCGGAGCTGGTGATCCGCGCCGACGCGCCGCGTGCGGGCGTGCTCATCCTGGCGGTGTGCGTGGCGCTGGCGGGCTGGCTGGCGGTGCTGATGCAGGTCTGGGCCCGGCCCGGCCTGCCGCTGGACATGGAACTGGCGGGCTGGGGCGTGCTGATCTTCGGCTTCGCGCTGCAATATCTGTGGGACCGCTCGGCGGTGCGCGGGGCGACCTTTCCCGGCTGGTATCTGCCGCTGCGGCTGCTGCTGACGGCGGGCGCCATGCTCAGCCTGATGCTCGCCGCCTTCATCCGCTCGTCACCGACCTTCAGCCTCTAGCGATCAGCACAGGCGCAGCAGACGCGCGAGCCAGTGGCAGCTGGGCGGCGGCGTCGGGGCGACGGGCTCCGGTTCAGGCTCGGGTTCGGGCTCGGGTTCAGGCTCCGGTTCGGGTTCCGGCTCAGGATCCGGAACCAGCTCCACCGGCGGGGCTTCCAGCCCGCCATTGGGCTCGCTGGCATTATTCACATGACCCGACCGGCGCGGACGCAGCAAGGCGGAATCGCTCAAGGTGACGGCGCCGCCGAACAACTCGCCGAACGAGGTGGTGAACGCCATCTCGGCGTCCACCACGATCACCGAACCGCCCGGGACCAAAAGGCCGGCGGGCAGGACCGGGGCCGCGGCGGCGGGCTCCATGCCATCGGCCTGGCTCCAGGCCAGGAAAATCGTGCCGTCATCATGCATGCGCACCGAAGAGACGCGCAGCGCAAGGCCCGCCGCGTTGAAGGGCGCCGCCATGGCGCGGCCCGCGGCGAAATAATCGGCAAGCTCGGCATTGTTGACGGTGTCGCGCTGGGCCGTCAGATCGGCCACCACCAGCGCAGCGCTGGACACCTTGCGGTCGGCGCTGAGCGCCAGGCTGAGCTGGGCCGCGCCCAGATACAACGCGATCAGGATCGGTGCGATCAGCGCAAACTCCACCGCCGACACGCCGCGCCGGTCGCGGGCGAAGCGGGCCAGAGACACCAAGCGGGCCAGACGCGCGATCATGGATCAGGTCCCGAACTGTTCGTTGCGGAAGGCCGCCGAAGCGACGATCAGGCGCTTGTTGCCGGGCAGATTGGCCAGCCCATTGAACTGGCCCGGCGCGATCAGCGGCCATTCATAGACCGCGCGGACTACGACGATCTCGCCCGGCCCGCCCGGATCGAAGTCAAAACCGGAGGAATCCACCCCGTCTTCGCCTACCAGCGCGCCCAGCTGGGCGGCGCTGAAACTGTCGACCCGGCGCACATCCACTTGCAGACGCGCGCAGTCCACGATTCCGCCAGCGCGTGCACAGATGCGGTCGCGGAACTCGCCCGGCCCGTCCCCGGCCACAATGACCTCGCCGGTGCGGATATCGCGAGCGGCTTCGGCGGTGGCGGTTTCGATCATGGTGGAGGCGAAGAAGAACAGGGCGATCTCGATCACGCCCATGAGCAGAAGGAAGAACGGTCCGGCGATCAGCGCGAACTCGACAGCCGTTGCGCCCTCGCGCGCCTTGATAAAGCGCAGGGTCAGCGAATGGCGGCGGCCCGCCTGTTGGCGCACAGGTTCACTCATGCGCGCAGCTTTAACCGAGCGCGCTTAATACCCGGTCAAAAGACACGGTTAGCAAATCGTGACCGGGTGGTGCGCCGCGGGCGATTACTCGCCGGTGGCGGGCAGCCAGTGGGGGGCCAGTTCGGCCAGGCGCGCCTCGATCATGCCGACCTGTTCCAGGCCCGGTCCGGGCTCGCGGCCGGGCAGGCTGCGGCCCAGATCGAACAGCGTCCAAGCGGTCTCGGCCGAGCCCGCTTCCATGAAGCGCTGACCCAGGCGCCAGTAGGCTTCCGGGGCGTATGGATCGGTCTCAATCGCTTCCAGCAACAGACCGGCCGGGTCGAGATCAGGGCGGGCGGCGAGGCCTTCAGGCCCCCAGCCGATCAGGGCGCTTGCGGTGAGCAACCGGGCGGCGGGCGCGGCGTACTCGCCGCTGTCGATAAAGTTGGACAGCGAGTCCACCGCCACGCGATGGGCGCCTTCCAGCGACGCATCCAGACCCTGCGCGGCGCGCTCAAACTGCGCATCGCCGATCCCGCTGCGCGACAGGTCCATCACCAGCGCGCAGGTCAGCCGCGCGCCGCCAACCATGGAATCTTCCGGGCAGGGCCCGAAATGATGGGTCTCCTGAACGCTGATCAGCAGCGCCTCGGCCAGGTGACCGGTACTGCGCGCCCGCTCAAAGGCTTCGTAGAAATCGGCATGGTCCGGCGCGCGGGCCGCCGGTCCGGTCACAGCCGCCAGCGCCGCCGCGCCGGCGGCCTCCAGATACTCGTCGCCCTTCAAGGTCAGGCGCGCGCCACGCACGCCGCCGGGCAGGCGCAGGCCCAGCGGGCCGTCGGTTGCCGCAGAACTGACCGGGCGGCGGGTTGACGCAGACGCGGCCCGCGCCGGCGGCGGGCTGGCCGCCGCGGGACTGGAGGCGGTGGAATTCGAGGCGGACAGGGCGCGCATCACCAGCTCGGCGTCGACCCCCTCATCTCCCGCTTCGTCAAACATGGCCAGAAGTTCGGCCAGGGTGGGCGGCGCATCCCCGGCCGGCGGCGCGGCAGGGGCGCTGGCCTGCTGCGCCGGCTCATCCGCCTGTGCCGCCTCGGCCGGTTCGCCATCCGGACCGGTCTGCATCACCCAGCGCTCGCGGCGCCCTTGCGGGCTCTCAGGGCTGTAGACGGTCAGCTCGAAGGCGCAGGGAAAACGCGGCTCGGCCTCCAGCCGGGTCATCACGTCAGGATGCACCGGCGCGGCGTGACGCAGCCAGCCCCGCGCCGAGCGCGCGGCGTCGCCGTCCAGAGGCGCGGCCTCGCACCAGCTGCCGTCTTCGCCGCCGAAATCGGCGCGGAACAGGCGGTCGTCTTCAAAACTGGCGTCGAAGCCGGCGGGGGTGTCTTCAAAGCTCAGCGTGTCGTCGGTTGCGGCTATGCCCATGGCCGCTTCCAGCCAGATGCGGTGGAACGTACCGGCGGCTCCGAACGCGATCTCTTCGCGTGCGCCCGCGCCTGACAGCGCCACATAAGTGTCGAGGCGGCGGCGCGTCTCGCCATACAGGCTGGCGTTTGTCAGCGTCCGCCCGTCGGCGGACAGGGTGAGCAGTCGGCGGGTGCGCCAGTCGGCCAGCGACTCCGCGCCGCCCTCGACGCGCCATCCGGCCCAGTCCGGCCCCAGGCGCGCAGCGACCTGAACGCTGGTTCCGGCGCCTTCGCCGGCAAGCGGCGTGCGGGTGCGGGTCCAGACCGTGTCGGCCAGAGTCTCGAACGGCGCGCTGCGGGCATCCAGATAGGCCTCGCCCTGCAGGTGGGGCCCGGCGGGCTGCGCACCGGCTGCGGCCAGCATGGCGGCGCCCGTCCAAGCGATGAGTGCAGTGCCAGCCATGAGAGATCTCCGTTTGCGGGGCGTCAGGGGAGAACACGCGACGATCATGGCGCGGTCAAGGCCGCGGGCGCTGCACCGGTCACGCCGGCAGCGAGATGCGCGCGCGCAAGCCGCCCAGAGGCGAGTCCTCGAGGCGCAGCTCTCCGCCATGGGCGCGCACGGTATCACGCGCGATGGCCAGGCCCAGCCCCACGCCGGTCCGGTTGGCGTTGCGCGAATCATCCAGCCGGTTGAACGGGCGGAAGGCGTCCTCGCGCAGGTCCGGCGCAATGCCCGGGCCGTCATCATCGATGACCACCTCGATGCGCGGTCCCTGCCGCCGTGCGCTCAGCGCCACGTCCTGCCCATGGGCGGCGGCGTTCTGCACCAGATTGACCAGGGCGCGCTTCAGGGCGCCTTCTCGGGCCTGGACAATGAGATCCTCTTCCAGATCAAGGCGCAGATCCACGCCCTGCCGGGCCGCATCATCGCCCAGTGTCTCGCACAGGGCGGTGAGGTCCAGCGGTCCGGGCTCTTCACCCGCCTGGCCGCGCGCAAAGGCCAGATACTCCTCGAGCGCCGCCTCCATGTCGGCGATGTCGCTGCGGGCGGCCTCGCGCTCGGGGCTGTCGGGCATCAGGGCGAGCTGCAGGCGCAGGCGGGTCAGCGGCGTGCGCAGATCATGGCTGACCCCGGCCAGCAGCTGGGTGCGCTGCTCCATATGGCGCTTCAGGCGGGCGCGCATGTCCAGGAAGGCGCTGGCGGCCTGGCGCACCTCGCGCGCGCCGGCGGGCTTGAAGCGCTCCACGTCCTGACCGCGCCCGAACGCCTCGGCGGCCTCGGCCAGCTGCCGGATGGGTTTGACCTGGTTGCGGATAAACAGAATGGCGACGGTCATCAGGAGCAGCGTCGCGCCGCTCAGCCAGATGACGAAGATATGGCCCGTGGTGGCGAAGACCTGATCGCGTGCGGCGATGAAGCGCAAGACGCCGCCGCCCGCCTCGACACGGATGTCGACATAATTGGGATAGCGCGTGGTGTCGAACCAGAACGGCTCGGTGAGCTGGCCTGCCAGCGCGCGGCGCAAGGTGCGGTCCAGGACCCGGAAAAAGGCGGTGCGCCGGCTGGTGGGCAGGGCGTCGGCGGGGTGGAACTCAACGCTGAGGCCCAGGGTGGAGAAGGCGAGGTCGGCGATAGGCTCGAAATCCTCATCGCTGGAGCGCGCATGCATCTCCACGATCATCGCCACGTCGCCGGCGATATTTTCCGACAGGCGCGCTGTGGTGGACCGCCAGTGCTGTTCGAAAAACGCCCAGGTCACCGCGCCCTGCATCAGCGCCACAGGCAGCACGATGATCAGCAGCGAGCGGGCGAACAGGCCCTTGGGCATGATGGACCGCAAGCGAAAGCGCATGACCGGCCTCACCCGTGCACAGGCGTGACGGAGGTCATGGGCGCATAGACCGGCTCGGCCACCAGGCGATAGCCCTCGCCGCGCACGGTCTGGACCCAGACGGGCGCCTTGGGGTCGGCCTCCACCTTGCGGCGCAGGCGGGTGATCTGGACATCCACCGCCCGCTCGCCCGCGCCGGCGGCGGCGCGTTCTGACAGGGTCGCGCGGCTGACCGGCTCGCCCGGCTGGGCGGCCAACGCATGCAGCAGCGCGGCTTCCCCGCCGGTCAGGCGCACCGGCTGGCCGTCGCGCGTCAGGCGCAACGTCGTCATCTCGAACATCCACTCGCCGAAGCTGACCCGGGCGGGGCCGAGCTTGCGGGGCAGGGAGCGGCGCAGGATCGCCTGCACGCGCAGCACCAGCTCTTCGGGCTCGAACGGTTTGGCCAGATAATCATCGGCGCCCAGCGACAGGCCGCGAATGCGGTCTTCCGGCTCGCCGCGCGCGGTCAGGAGGAGGATCGGCGTGGCGGCGCGTTCACGCACGCGCCGCGTCACCTCGAACCCGTCCAGGCCTGGCATCATCACGTCGAGAATCACCAGATCGAAGCTGATCTGCTCCATCAGGGCCAGGGCGCGCGCGCCGTCGGGCGCGGGGGACACCCGCAGGCCCTTCTCGCGCAGAAAGCGCGCCAGCAGCTCGCGGATGCGGTCATCGTCATCGACGACCAGCACATGGTGGGGGCGGAGTTCAGACATGGCGCGCCGCGGTCATGGCGTGATCATGCCTCAGCGCGCGCATTGCGCCAATGGCTGCGCGCCAGCGGCGCCCGCCGGATTAGCGGGCGTGCGCCATCTTGCGCGGCGCGCCGGTCTTGGGCGCAGGCGGGTTCATGCTGCGCACCGACTCGCTCAAGATCGTCCCGACGACCGCGATCAGCACCCGGGCGATCACCGTGAGGAAGACCAGCAGGATCGTGGCCTTGTTCAGGTAAATCTCGATGAAGTTGTTGTATCGGGCGGGCAGGCCTGTCGTCGTCAGGACGCGTTCAATATCCGACGCCCAGCGCAGCATGGTTTGCAACATGTCCGGGAACTGGAAGGCGAGCACGCCCAGAAACAGGTAAGACAAGACGAACGCCAGAAAGAGCGTAATGCTCAGGCGCAGCGAGCGGCCGGTCAACTGACCAAAAAAACGTCCCATCGACAGACTCCCTCAAGTCCTGGCGGGCCCCCTCGGACCCGGTCATGCCATGCGGGCCAGTTTAGCAGACCGCGCGCGGCGCGTCTCGCCAGCCTTGCCCTGCCCTGGCGCGCGCGCCGCCGCGCGCTATTCCACCCGCGTGATGCGCGCGGCGCTGCCGTCGGCTGTCCACGCATTGGTCTCATAGCTCTCGCCCACCGCCAGTTCGCGATAGGGCTTGCAAATCTCGTATTCCGGCTCGGTGCGCGAGGCGGCCTGGAACAGGACGCACAGCGTGCGGCCGTCAAACTGCCAGGAGCCCGAGCGCGGCCGGGAATCCTGATAACTGCCTCCGCGGCGGAACTGGGCTGTGTAGCGCCCCTGCCGGGTCTCGACCGCGTAGACGCGTCCCTCCGGCCCCAGTGCGGACTGGGCCTGCGCAGACGCCGGCGCGGACATCATCAGGGCGGCCCCGGCGGGCAGCGCCAGCGTCGCGGTCAGCATGGTTTTCACTAAACGTCTCATGGCCCTAAACCCCCCCACGATCGCGCCAATCGGCAGACTTCACCATCGCGAGGCGGGACGCAAGAGGCGGGCCAAGTTGCAATTGGCGCAAAAAAGCCCCGCGCCGGGGTGCGGCGCGGGGCCCGGGGCAGACGGCAGGGCGGGTTATTCGACTCGCAGGATCGTGACTTCCACGCCGTCTTGTGACCATTCGGCGGTCACGGTCGACTCGCCGACTTCAAGATCGGTCCAGGTTCCGCACGACGGCTCCTCGCTTTCGGCGCCGGTCAGGCACAAGACGCCGTCTTCCAGGGTCCAGGTCCCGGCGCTGGTGGTTTCGCCAGCTTCGATGACATAGGCGCCTTCGGCATCGAAGGCGATCGTGAACACGGCCTCGGGTTCGGTCACTTCGAACACCTGACCGGCGGGCGACGCAAAGGAGGCCGACGCCAGCAGAAGGGCTGACGCAGCGCCAAAGAGAACACTCTTCATGACGATTTTCATCCGGGTAGCTCCGGCCATCAGCGCACTGTCCTCGACAGCGGCTCCGGAGCGAGGCGGACATTATCACGCCTATTGGCGCGCGCAATCGCCTTTATAGGCAGGCGGTCACGGCGTTCAGTGCCGGCGTCCACAGGTCAGAGCGCACGCCAGATCAGTACGGCGGCCAGCGCGACGACCAGGGCGATCGCCGAGAAGATCAGCGACCGGCGCAGCACGCGTTCCTGCCCCGGCTTGCGCACGCCCTGGCGGGCGTCGGTCTTGGTCGTTTCTTCGGTCATCGGGCGCGTCTCCAGTAGCTTCAGCGTGTTCAGCTTAGACGGGCGCACACCGGACGGCTACCGCCGGGTGCGATCAATCGGCAGGCGCAGCAGGGACTTCCGCGCGGGAGGAAAAAAATGGTTAACGAAGCCTTATGCTCGCCGCTATTCACGCGCTATAGTGTCCAGAATCGCGGGTTGGCGGCATCAAGGGGGAGGCGCCGGCTCCAGTCTCGAAGGGGTTCGCCATGTCGTTATCCGCCGCCGCCAAAGTGTTCGCCATCGCCGCAGTCTTCATTGCGGCCCCCGCTATCGCCGATAACGCGCGCTGGGCGCCGGCCCAGCAAAGCGGATGGGGCGGCTATTACGCCGCGACGCCGCTGGACGAATGCCGCCGCTCGGCCGGGGGCGAGCTGGAAATGCGCGCCTGCCTGTCGCGCCTGCTGCTTGAAGCCGAAAGCCATTACGACATCACCTATCAGCGCCTGATCTCCATGGTCACCGGGCGCGAGGACAGCTTCCAGCGCGCCACCGAGGCCGAGGCGCTGCGCTTTGCGCGCGAAACCTGGCGCAGCTATCTCGATTTCCAGTGCGATTTTGAAGGCGCGATGCTGGGCCATACCTATGCCGAGCGGAATCTGCAGGCGACGTCCTGCCGTGTGTCCTTGCTGCGCTCCCAGCGCGCGCGCCTGGCCGAGCTCGCCGGCCAGATCGATGCGGGCCATGTCCAGCCTGGACAGCCGACCAATCCCGGACAGCCGGGCCAACCGGGACAGCCGGGATGGCCCACAGACCCCACCCAGTGCGAGGGTCCGTTCTGCGCGGTGGAGACCGAGCGCTTCCAGCAATGGACGGCCAGCTGCCGGCGCGGCGGGATGTGCGGCGCCCATACCACGGCGGGCGGAAGCGGCCAGTCCGATCACCGGCTGGAGCTGCGCGCCCGGCCGACGGGTCAGGGCTATGACATCGTGTTCACCTCGGACCAGCACCCGGTAGACGGCGCGCGCGCCATTTCGGTGCGCGTCGATGGCCGCAACCCGGTGGTGTTCCGGCCCCAGACCCACTACTCGGCCGATGCGTCGGGCGCGTTCGTGCTGTCTGATCCCGATTCCACCTCCCGCCTGATCACCGCCATGCGCCGCGGCGGCCGTCTCACCGTCCAGTATGTCGACACGCGCGGCCAGGACCGGCTGGCGACCTTCTCGCTGATGGGCGTGAGCCGGTCGCTGGAGTGGATCGATGTGCGCCTGAACCGCCCGCGTTACTGAAGCCGGGCGGCGTCAGGGCCGGCCTCAGACCGGGCGTCAGACTTCGGCGCGCGGATCGCGAAGAACAGCGCGTAGATCACCGGCACCGCCACCAGCGTGATAATGCTGGCGAAGGCCAGGCCGGAGATGATGGTCATCGCCATGCCCTGGAAGAAGGCGTCGCCCAGAAGCGGCGTCATGCCCAGAATGGTGGTTCCCGCCGCCAGCAGCACCGGCCGCAGACGGCTGACCGAGCCATCCACCAGCGCGCCCCAGGGCGCTTCGCCCTCGCGAATGCGCCGGTCGATCTCGTCAATCAGCACAATGGCGTTCTTGATCAGCATGCCTGACAGGGACAGAAGGCCCAGAAGCGCGGTGAAGGAAAAGGCGATCCCGGTCGCGAGCAGGCCCGCCGTCACGCCCACGATGGACATGGGCACGATCAGCCAGACAATGAGCGGCTGGCGCACGGTCATGAACAAGAGGAAGCTTACCGCCAGCATGACCAGGAAGCTGATGGGCAGCACTCCGCCCAGCGATTCATTCGCCATCTGGTTGGCTTCATACTCGCCGCCCCATTCCACGCTATAGCCGCGGGGCAGATCCATGGCGGTCACCACGGCGGAGAAGCGGGCGAAGGCCTGGGCCGCCGTCTCGCCGGGCCGGGGATTGGCCTGGACGGTCAGGGTGCGCACCTTGTCGCGGCGCAGGATCAGCGTCTCTTCGGCTTCCAGCGTGAAGCCCGACACCACCTGGCTCATGGGCACATAGGCGTTCTGCGCCGGGCTCCAGATCAACCGGTCTGACAGATTGTCCGGCTGGGCGCGTTCGCTGGCCGGCGCGCGCGCCACGATGGGGATGAGGTCGATGCCTTCGCGGTAGACGCCGATCTGGTCGCCGTCTGTAGCCAGGCGCAGCGCCTCGCCGATATCGCCGCGTGTGACGCCCACCGTGCGCGTGCGCGCCTCGATGATCTGCGGCGTCAGGATCAGCGCCTGATTGCGCCAGTTGGTGCGCAGATCGCGCACGTCCGCTTCTTCGCGCAGGCGTACGATCGCCGTTTCGCCCAGCTCGCGCAGGACATGGGAATCAGGGCCCTGGAAGCGCGCCTCCAGCTGGGCGCCCGACGGCGGGCCGAACACGATGCGGTCCGAACGCGCCTGCACATGGGGATAGTCCTGCGCCAGGTAGTCCAGAATGCGCGCTTCCACGTCCGGAATATCGCTCATGTCTTCGGTCTGGACGATGAGCTGGGCGAAGGCGGCGTTGGGTTGCTCGGTGTTATAGGTCAGCATGAAGCGCGTGGCGCCGCGGCCCGCAAACGCGTCCACCTGGGTGACGCCCGGCTGTCCGCCGGCCCAGCGCGCCAGATCCCGGGCGAGATCGCGCGAAGCGAGCACGTCCGTGCCCTGGGCCTGGGTCAGGCTGACGAAGAACATCGGCGTGTTGGAATTGGGAAAGAAGGACGCCTTGACGAAGCCGAAGCCCCAATAGCTGGTCACGGTGATGGCGGCGAGCACGCCCATGGTGATCCAGCGGCGTTTCAGCGCGCCGGTCAGGATCGCGCCATAGCCGCGATAAAGCCGCCCGGAATAGGGGTCGGCGACCGTGCCGCGTTCCGACTTGAACAGGTGGTAGGCGATCATCGGCCCGACAGTGAGCGCCAGCACCCAGCTGAGCATCAGCGAGATGGCGATCACGGCGAACAGCGAAAACAGAAACTCGCCGGTTGAGTCCGGCGACAGGCCGATGCCGGAAAACGCCATGATGCCGATCACGGTCGCGCCCAGGAGCGGCCATTGGGTATTGGCGGCGGCGTCCTCGGCGGCTTTCAGGCGCTTGACCCCGCGCTGCACGGCGACCTGCATGTTTTCGGTCACCACCAGGGCGTTATCGACCAGCATGCCCATGGCGATGATCAGCGCGCCCAGCGAGATGCGCTGCATGGTGATGCCGAACACCGACATGAAGAACAAAGTGCCCATGACGGTGAGCAGCAGCACCGAGCCCACGGCGACGCCCGCGCGCCAGCCCATGGTCAGGCACAGCACGCCAATCACGATGCCCACCGACAGGGTCAGCGAAATGAGGAAGTTGTTGATGGAGCTATCGACCACCCGGTGCTGCTGGTAGATCGGGGCGATCTCCACGCCCAGCGGCAGCTCCTGCGCGATCAGCGCCAGGCGCGCTTCGACCGCGCGGCCCACATCCACGATATTGGCGGTGGGCAGGCCGGACACGCCCAGCGTGAACGCCGCCTCGCCATTGTGGAAGATATAAACCTCGGCGCGCTCCACGGGCGCGCGGATCACGTCGCCCAGATCGGACAGGCGCAGGGTCTGGCCGGAATCGCGCGGCGAGATGAGCAGGTTGGAAATGGATTCCACCCCGCCGATGGAGCCGGGCATGTCCACGCGCACCCGCAGATCGCCGGCGGTCACCTCGCCGGCGGACACCACCACATTCTCACTGGAGAGGGTTTCGAGCACCTGGCCCACGGGCAGGCCGAGCCGGACCAGGTTTTCCTGCGGGATTTCGATATAGATGCGCTCTTCGGGCACGCCGTCGGTGGAGACTTTCGATACGCCATCGGTGACGAGAAGCTCGCGGCGCAGCAGCGCGGCGATGTCGCGCACTTCGGCGTCGGTATAGCCCGGCGCGGTGACGGCGTAGAAGATGCCATAGACGTCGCCGAAATCATCGAGCACTTGCGGCTCGCCCGCGCCCGGAGGCAGGCCGGGGGCCGCGTCGTTCAGGCGCTTGCGCAGCTCGTCCCAGATCTGGGTGAGGTCACCGGAGTCATACCGGTCGGCGATCTCCACCGTGATCTCGCTGATCCCGGGCTGGCTCTTGGAATAGACCGCTTCCAGCTGCGGCATTTGCTGGATGGCGGTTTCCAGCCGCTCGGTCACCTCGCGCTCGACCTCTTCAGCGGACGCGCCGGGATAGGCGGTGTAGACCAGCGCCTGCTTGATGGTGAAGGCCGGATCTTCCAGCTGGGCGACCGTGTTGATCCCGTAAATCCCCCCAAAGAAACAGGCCAGGATGACCATCCAGGTCAGCACCGGCTTTTCGATGGACAGGCGCGCCACAGACATGGCGGCGTTGGTCTTTATGTCCGCCATGGCGAATATCCCGAGTGAGTGTCAGCGAACCCTAGCGGCCGGAAGCAAGACCGTTGCGCCCCTGCATGGGGCGGATAGGCATGCCGTCGAACAGGGCGCTGACGCCGGTGGTGACGATCTGCTCGCCCGGCTCCAGCCCGTGGCGGATCACCACCGTGTCGCCGCCCATGGGGCCGACCTCGACGTCACGGGCACGCACCTGTCCCGCCTCCGGGTCATAGACCCAGACGCGGAAACCCCCGTCCGGCGCGGCGCTGAGCGCGCCGGCCGCCACGCGCACCAGCGCCGGTTCGGACCCGATCAGGGCCTCAAGCGAGACCATCACCGTGGCGGTCATGCCCGGCAGGATATTGCCCGGCAGGTCCGGCGGCAGGGCGAACACCGCCGTATAGGTGCGCGAGGCTGGTTCCGGCTCGGCGCCCAGCTCGCGGAAGGTGAGCGGGAAGGTCTCCCCGGGCAGGAAGGGGAAGCGCGCGACCAGCTCGGCGGGCTGGTTCTGGTCGACCACCGCCACGATGCTTTCGGGGATCTGGATCGCCACGCGCAGCTCGCTCATGTCCTGCAGGCGCGCCACCGGCTGGCCGGCGGCCACAGTGGTGAAATTGTCCACCAGACGGCGCGAGACCAGACCCTGGAAAGGTGCGTTGATGGTGGCGTAGCGCAGGTTCTGACGCGCGGTCTCCAATGACACGCTTTGCAGATCAAATTCGGTCTGGGCCTGTTCCAGCGCCGCGTCTGACGCGATGCCGCGCTCATTCAGCGTGCGCTGGCGTTCCAGATTCTGGCTGGCCTGCTGGCGCTGCACTTCGGCCTGGCGCACCGCGCGGGCGAAATCCGCCGCGTCCAGCCTTGCGACCACCTCGCGTTCGGGGAGGATCTGGCCTTCCACGACGGGAAAGTCCGCCAGGCGGCCGCCCACCTGAAAGGCGAGATCGACACTCAGGCGCGGCTCCACGCGGCCAACAAATTCGCGCAAGGCGGCGGCGTCGCCGCTGCTCACCGTCTCGACCCGCGCCAGGCGCGGGACGGGTTCTGTCTCCACCGGCGGCGGGCTGCAGGCGGCGATGATCAGCATGACGGCCAGAGAGACCATGGCGGCGGCGCGGGTCATTTTGGGGAGGGCTCCGAAACCAGCTGGATGAGCCGGGCTTCAACGGCCTCTTGCTCATCAGGGGTGATCATGTCGAGGCCGAGCAGGTCGGCCAGATGAATGCCGTCAGCGGCCAGAAGCGCGATGCGCGCCATGACCGGATCGGGCGCGCGCCCGATCACGTCCTCGCGGATGCGCGTCATCATCTCGCGCACCGGATCGAGCAGTTCGGGCGATTCCGCCGCAGCGGCGAGCAGGGCCATCGCGACGTCGCGATTGGCGTGCTTGAAGGTCAGCAGGGCCTGCAGCAAGGCCGCCACAGGATTGGCGCCGCTGGCTTCGGCGCCTTCCAGCGCGGCTTCGCAATCATGTTTGGCCTGGGCGATCAGGCGCGAGACCATGCCTTCGATCAGCGCCTGCTTGGATGGGAAATTGTAGAGCACGCCGCCCTTGGAGAAGCCGCTTTCGCGCACCACGGCGTCTATGGTGAGACGTCCCGATCCCTCGCGCGATACCACGCGTTCGGCCGCGTCCAGGATCACATCACGCGTGGCTGGCCGGACGGTGTCAGCGCTGGCGTCGGTGGAGGAACGGGTGTCAGCCATGGAGGGGTCCGGGGATTGCTGCAGTGCATCTATACCGTCTGGTCGGTTTTTATCTAGACCGTCCAGACGGACGGTTCAAGACGCGGCGCATGAAATTTTCGCCATATCCGGGAGGCCAGCCGGGCCCGCGCTGTATGACATTTCCTTGAAATTGCGATTCCAGCCGCAGGAATTGCTTTGCCGCGTGCGCCCGGCGCGGTATCCGGGCGCGGAGAGGCGCTGCGCGCCAGCGGAACGGGGATAGTGATGCCGGATCTGGCTTCAGTCGCGATATTGGGCGTGCCGCTCTGGGCGCTCATCGGTTTCCTGTTTGCGGCGTACGCCATCGTCGCCAACGACGTGATCCAGACCCTGGGGACCTTCCTCGCCTCCAACGCCAAACGGCCCTGGCTGATCCTTTGGGCGTTCGCCTCGACGATCATCGTGATCGTCATGGTGTACGGGTATTTCGCCTATGATGGCGACATCGCCTACGGGCGCCTCAACCGCATCCCGTTCCCGGACACCGGCATCCAATGGTGGCACGTGCTGCCGCCGCTGGCCCTCTTGGTGCTGACCCGGTTCGGGATCCCGGTCTCCACGACCTTCCTTGTACTGACGATCTTCACGCTGACCGGCGGCGCCGCCACCGCAGGCGTGCTGGGCGACATGATGATCAAGAGCCTGATCGGATACGGCGTGGCGTTCGCCACGGGCGGGATCATCTTCGTGGTGATCGCCCACGCGTTTGAAAAATGGGTGGCGCGCACCGAGGTGGAGGAGGACAGCCATCCCTGGTGGACCATCCCCGCCGTCGCGTTGCTGATCTGCGTGCTGGTCTATCTGCTGGTCAACGGCCCCACCCTGCCGGGCGCGGACAATCTCAACATGATCGGCGCCGGGGCGGTGGTCGCGTTCGCGGTGCTCGTGGCGGTCTTCACACGGCGCTTCAACACCTGGTTCGTGCTGCAATGGCTGTCCACGGGCTTCCTGTGGTCGCAATGGCTGATGCAGGATCTCGCCAATATCTTCATCTACCTGCCGCGCGAGACCACACTGCTGTCCGATGGCAGCGTGCAGGTCACCTTCTCCATCGGCTTGTTGATTTTCACCACCCTGCTGATGGTCGGCCTGCACGCCATCATCTTCGCCGCGCGCGGGGGCGAAATTCAGAAGATCGTCCTGCGCAAGACCAACACGGTGGACGTGCGCTCGGCCACGGTGGTGGACTTCCTCTACGGGTTGATCCTGATGTATTTCAAGGAGCTCAACGATATCCCCATGAGCACCACCTATGTCTTCCTGGGCCTGCTGGCGGGCCGGGAGATCGCGATCACCTTTATGACCCGACTGCAGCCGCGCGGCGCCGCCGTGAAGGACGTGGCCGCCGATATCGGCCGCGCCGGGATCGGTCTGGCGGTGTCGGTGACGCTGGCGCTCATGCTGCCCTTCATGGCGACGGGCCAGTTCCCCGACATGATCCAGGCGCTGTTTGGCTAGAGCGCCGGTCAGAAGGCCGGCTTGAAGACGCCTACCGCGCCGATGACGATCAAGAGAACGTAGAGGCCCAGCACCCACAGCCGCGTGCGGTTCATGGCGCGCAGGAGCGGGACTTCGGTCGCGTCGCTGGAGCCGTCCGTGATCAGCCGCTTCAGGAGCGGGCCGACGGGCGTGTAGCTCACGTCAATCATGATCGCGATGGCGAAGATGGCGGTGAACAGCCCCGCTTTCAGCGCCAGCCAGCCCGGCAGGTCCAGCCAGCCGGCAGGCCCGGCGAGCGTCAGCGCCACGAAGCCCAGCGTGAGGGCGATCTTCAGCCAGAACTCGATTGTTTTCAGACGCGCTGCCAGCGGCGTCTCGGCGTTGAGATAGGCGCCCCATACCAGCCCCAGCCAGATGAACCCCACCGCCCAGCTCAGCGCCACGAGCCAGCCCGGCAGGGGCGCCCAGCTCACCGCGATCATGGAGATCGACACCGGAACCATCAGCGCCCAGGCGCTGCGCGGTCCCATATCGTTGAGCACGAGGAGCTTGAGGAAGTGCAGGCGGGTTTCCAGCGGATAGTGGCGCTTGCGGAAATGCTGGCCCAGGATGAACACGCCGATATCGCCGCCCAGCCAGACGGCGAACAGCACGATATGGCTGAACACCAGCGCGTTGTAGATCCCGTCCGTGCCGATCATGCCGCGCCCCTGTGCCGGTGGTTCCGGCGCGCAACAAAGCGCCCGCGGGTCCACGCGTCAACTTTGTTCGGACAAATCGTGCAGGGGCGTCAGTCGTATTCTGTGCGCCAGCTCACCGCCACGGACGCATCGCCGTCACCGCGCAGGCGCGACAGAAGCGAGATCGAGCGCGTCAGCGCCCACTCGATCCGCGTGGTCGGACCGCCATCGGACCCGGCGCTCTCCAGCTCCAGATACACCGTGTCGGTGAGATAGCGCCCGCCGGCCACCACGGTCTGGCCGCCCGAATCGGTGCGCACCCCGAACGTGTCGAGCCCGGTCACGGTGCGCAGTGCGCCCAGCGGATCGAAAGCCGATCCGCCTGACAAAGAGGCGAGAGACGCGGCGAGCTGGGCGTACTCCACCGCGCTGAGATTGGCCGCCCCCTCTCCGAACACCAGCCGGGCGGCGATTTCGTCTTCAGGCAGGGCGGGCGTCGAGGCCAGCGCGATGCGCGGATCGCGCGCCGTGCCCCGCACGCGCACGCGCGCGGTGATGTCGCGGGCCTCGCGCGCCAGCGAGATGTCGAGCTGGGCTTCGCCCGGATCGCCATTGAGGGTGACGCGCCCGGCCTCCAGCTGGAACACCCGGCCCAGCATGTCCGCCCGGCCGCGCTCGGCATTGATCACGCCGCTCACATAGGGCGCGTCCAGCGTGCCCGTGATTTCCAGATTCATCGACCATTCGGTGTCGAAATTAGGTCCGCGCACGAAGATGCGCGCCGGGGCGCTGACGGCGTAGTTCAGCCGGATCGGGGTGGCGCGCTCCCGGGCTTCGCGATTGCCGCCCGGGGCGTTGATCTCGGTCACGGTGATGTAGGGGATGGAGGGCCGCGAGGCTTCCGGCGGGCGAATCTCGGCGCGGTCAATGACGGCGGCGCCGGTGATCAGGCCTTCTTCATCGGCAAACTGAAAGCGCACATCGCCCGTGCCGATGGCTTCCAGATCCGGGCTGCCGGCCAGGCGGAAGCGGCGGAAATCGACATTGAGATCGGCCTCCAGCATGCCCAGACCCTCCGGCACGATGCTCACCTCGCCTGCGCCGCTCAGCGTGCCGGCATCGCCATCGGTTGCGGTGAGGCGCTCCACGATCAGGCTGGTTTCGCTGAAACGGGCGAGCAGGGAGATCGCCTCCACCGCCAGCCCGGCGCGGCCGTCCCGGAAGACGCCGTCCTCCAGCCCCAGACTGCCCTCAAAGCGCGGCGTACCGACCGTGCCGGTCAGGCGCGCAGAGACATTCGCCTCTCCAGAGAGGGTCTGGGCGGCGGCCAGATGGAAGGCGGCCAGCGCCCCGATCTCGCCTTCCACGAGAGCCTCGCCGGACAAGGCAGCCCCGGGACGCATCAGATCATCGGGCCCGCCCACAGGCCCGCTGGCGATCTGCCCGTTGGCGCGGGCCGTCAGGCCGACGCCTTCGGCGCTGGCGGTCAGCGTGAGGCCGGTTTCGTCGAGGACCAGGCGCACCTCGCCGGCCAGGTCTTCGGCGTCGGGCGCTTCCAGCGGGCGCAGGCCGGAGCCTGACAGGGTGGCGTCCGCGCGCCAGACGCCATCGGCGCGGCTCGCGGTCAGATCGCCGCTGAGCAGGCCGATGACCGGGCTGCGCGCCCGGCGCAGGGACAGAATGCCGGCCGGAACCGCTTCAAGGCGCGCAGTGATCGAAGGGGCGTCTCCGCCCGATCCGCTCGCGCGCAGCTCGCCATTGCCGATGCGCAGAGCCAGATCGAGGGACGGGACGGGACCGGCCTGCACCTCAATGGGTTCCAGCGTGGCGATGGCGAAGGGGCCGTAGCGCCCGTCCAGCGTCACTTGAGCGCCCGGCTCGCCGGTCAGCCGCAGGACGCCGTCGGCTTCAGCGTTGAACGCGGCCCCATAGGCGCCGTCGGCCTCCAGGCGCATGGCGACGGCGTCGAGCGGTCCGTTGAGGGTCAGGAGGAAGCGGTCGAGATAGGCCAGATCCTCGCCCACAATGTCTTCCGCCTCGGCGCGCACGGCGATCATGCCTTCGCGAAGTTCGGCCTGAAGCGACATCTCGCCAAACCCGCTGACCGGGCTGACGATCAGATCGGCGGCGATAATCTCCGGTCCCACTGAAGCCGTGCCGTCAATACGTACGGCCGCCAGCTGGCCGTTCAGCCGGCTGAGCTGAAGGGTTTCGCCGTCGCGGGCGAACTCTGCGGCCACATCCACCGGTCCGCGGTCGCTGGCGCCGGTCAGGCGCCCGGCGCCGGACAGGGCGTCCAGCGGGCCAGAGGCTTCCACGCGCAGGCGCGCGCCGGTGATGCCCAGCGGACCGGCGCTGAGCGCGCCTGCGGTCGCATCCAGCCGCACGTCGAGGCCTTCGGGGCCATATTGCGCCTCGAACGCCGCTTCCAGCGCGCCTTCCAGAGTCAGGGCGGCCAGGGGCGACGAGCCCGACCAGGCCAGATCGCCATTGAAGCGCCAGTCATCGCCCGTCTGCTCGCCGCGCGCTTCGAGCACGAATTGGGGACCTTCAGCGCTGACCACATCCAGATACAGCCCGCCGCCCGCCTCGCGCCGGCCGGACACGGATGCGGACAAGGGCGCTTCCAGGCGTTCGGCCAGTTCGCCTGCTGGCGTGAAGCCGTCCAGCTGCGCGTCAAAACTCAGCGCGCCGTCGAAATCGCCTGCGGCGTTGAGCGCGATAGCGCCCTCGCCTTCGATCAGGTCTACGAGGCGGTTGAACCGGGCGCGGTCCGATTGCGCCGCCATGCGCCAGCGGCGCTCAGGCACGGACACGCCGCCCGATCCGGCGAACACCCCGGTGGGCAGGCGCGCTGTATAGCTGTGCATCTCGATGCTGGTGTCCTCGCGCACGAAGGTGAAGTCGGCGGCGATGTGTGGCGTCTGGCCGATCAGGCGGTCGAGCGCATCGACATCGTAGGACGCGCCGGTGACGGCGAGCTCGGTATTGATGCGCGGCGCATCCAGCCCGCCTTGCGTGGACACCGGACCGCTGACAGCGCCCATCCTTATGCCGCCGGGCAGAGTGACGGCGCGTCCGGCGATCTCGCCGGTGAAGACCGGATTCTCGCCTGACAGGTCCGCCACCCCGTCAATGGCCAGATGCTCGGCCTGTACCGCGTCATTGGTGGCCAGCGCCACCAGCGCGCTGCGCGCCTCCAGCTCAATCTGGCCGATGCGTGGCGCGGTCATGGCCACCTGGAGCCGGGCGTTGGGCGCTTCGATCAGCGCAGTGAGCCCGCTGATATCGGGCGCGGTGATGCCTTCGCGGCCCAAAGGCGCGCGCGCCTCCACGCTCAGCGTGCCGCCGAGGAGCTGCGAGATGCGCGCCAGCCGGCTCCAGGCGTCGGGCCGGACCTGACCAGACGCCTGCGCCACACGGTTCGCCCAGGTCAGGCGCGCGTCTACGGCCAGGTCATCGCCGATATAGATCTCGGCGTCGCCCGCCCCTTCATCCAGCGTGCCGGACGCGGTGACGACGCCGGTGGCGCCCTGTGTTTCAGCGTCGAGCAGGCGCGACAGCAGGCCGCCCGGCGGCGCGTCGAAGCGGGCGTCCAGAGCCACCGTGTCGGAAAAATCGATCTCGGCGAGCAGGCGGTCGCCCACAGCGTCAGTGCGCTGGGCGTCCAGTTCGCCGAGCCACCGTCCGCCATCATGGCGCAAATCGCCCGACAGGGCGTAGACGGCGGCCGGACCGGCGACGCCTTCGGCCAGGCGGATGGCGTCAAAGCGCGCTTCGCCCACGCGAATGCCGGGCAGGCTGGACAGATCAAACCTGCCGTCAGAAGGCGGACGCTCGGCGCGCACGGGACGGCGCGACATCGTCACCTCGCTCACCGTGAACGTCTCGATGCGCAGCACGTAACGGCGCAGAGCCCAGGGCGACCAGGCAATGGTTACGTCGCGCGCGTCGAGCCACACGCCGTCGGCATCGCGCACCCGGATGCGGTCAATCTCGAAACGGCCCAGCACATTGCCGCTGACCGCGCCGATCTCCACCTCGCCATAGCCCGCGATCTCGCGCCCGTTGACAGTCTCGCGCACCACCTCGCGCCCGAAGGGGCCGCTGAGCAGCAGCAAGCCGGACACGATCACCACCGCCAGAATAACCAGCAGCGTGGTCAGCGTCGCGCCAACGCCGATGGCCCAGCCGCGCCAGCGGCGCCGCCGCTTCGGGGCGGGGGAGGCGGGTGTCATGTCCGCCATCAGAAGGCCTGTCCGATGGAGATGTAGATCTGTATCCAGTCCTCGTCCGGGCGCCGGTCCAGCGGCGTGGCGATGTCAAAGCGCAGCGGGCCGAAGCCGGGATAATAGCGCACGCCCAGCCCCGCCCCGTAGCGGATGTCGCCCAGGTTCGGGCTGAGCTCCGGCCCGGCAGCGCCGCCATCGACGAAGGCGGTGAAACCCAGGCGTTCCGACCGGCGCCAGCGCGCCTCGGCGCTGAACTCGGCCAGCGACCGTCCGCCGAACACCTCGTCCTCGCCAGTGTCGGGATTGAAGCGCCGGGGCGAGAGCGACTGGAAGTCATACCCGCGCACCGACCCGCCGCCGCCGGCGTAGAAGCGCTCGTCAGCGGGCAGCGCGTCCGGGGATGTGCCCAGAATCGCCCCGGCGCGCACGCGCGCGGCCAGCACCAGCGTGTCGCTCAGCGGATAATAGGCGCGCATGCCGCTTTCCACGCGGATATAGCGCGTTTCCTGGCTGCCGATGGACCAGCCCGGCGCGGCGGTGGCGTTCAGATAAATGCCGCGCTGGGGGTCCAAAAGACTGTCGCGCCCGTCCCAGATCACCCCGCTGGGCAGTGAGAGCGTGGTCGCTGACCGCGTGCCCAGCACATCGGTCACCCGGGCGGTCTGGAGCCGCGTCCCGGCGGTGACGCTCAGCCAGTCCGTGACCTGCCGGGCGACGGATGCCGATACGCGAAACACATCCTGATCAAAGGCGTCAGTGCGCTCGGCCAGAAGCTCGGCGCTGAGGGTCAGGTCCTGACCATAGCGGCGCCAATGGGGCACGGTGAGGCGGGTGACGAAGCCCTGCACCAGCTCGGCGGCCTGACCGCTGATCAGCAGCGTCTCGTCGCCGCGGAACATGTTGCGCCGGGTCCAGGCGGCCTCTGCGCCCGCGCCTTCGGAGGTGGACCAGCGCACGGCGCCTTCGATGCGGTGGCGCGGCGTGGGATCGGCGCGCACATCCACCGGGCGCAACCCGTCCTCGTCATCGGGCGCCAGGCGCACATCGGCCACCGAGACTGATTGCAGGACCTGCAGGCGGCGGCTGTACTCATTGAGCGCGCTGCGGCTGGCGGGATCGCCGATCTCGTACGGCGCCAGGCGTTCGATGAAGCCGGGGCGCAGATCGGCCAGACCGCCGGCGAATTGCGGCGCGCCCAGACGGATGAAGGGGCCGGGGTGGAAGCGGAAGGCGGCGTCGGCGCTCCGGGTGGCGTGATCGACGATGATGTCGTGCTCGCCCTCGCGCGCTTCAAGATAGCCGTTCTCGTGCAGCAGCGTCACGACGCGTCCGCGCGCCTCGATGACGTCGGCGGAGACCACCGGATCGCCAACGGCCAGCTCCAGCGCGTCCTGCGCCTCGCCGCCGGGCGCGCCGGGCGCATCGGCGTCCACCCAGTCAATGGCGATGGCGTCGAACACGAAGCGCTCGCCTGTGCGCACCCGCACCACCGCCTGTCCGTCTTCGTCCACCCTCGGATCGACGACGGCGCCGTAATAGCCCTGGGAATTGAGGTAGCGTTCAAGGATGTCGCTGGCTTCGCGCGCCCGCGCCCTGGCGCGCCACGGCGCATCGGGTTCACCGGATGGCCGCGCGTCTGCCTCGCCCACCGCCCGTGACAGGGCACGCGCCAGGGCGGCGTCTTCCACGCCTTCGATTCGCGCCAGCGGCTCGGCCATCGCCGCGGCAAGCCCGAGCCAAAGTGCGGCCAGCATGGCGGACAGAAATCGTATAGCGCGAAAAATCACGTGGTCAGCACCGGGCGCGTTGTTACCCCCCGGCGCTACACTAGCGGTGCGCCCGCCTGTGCGCGAGGCGCGAGCCGCGCTGCGTGTGCAAAAACTGGCGCGCTGCGCGTGAAACTGCTGGTCTGACCCGTCGCAGGCATTAGTTTGCACACGGGGCGGGCGCGTTGGCGTCTGCAGGTGATCAGGGCGCAGTCACATGTCCGCAGACGGGACTTCTCAGGGCGGTTCGGGGCGGGAGTTGGCCGGGTGGCTGCAGATCGCCGCCGTGGCGCTGGTGGTGCTGGCGGCGATCGCTGCAACTTTTGCGCTTATGAGCAGTGGTGAAACCGGCGGGACGCCGCCCGAGGCGCGCGCCGCCGCGCCTGTGCGCGTCATCCAGCCCGAGACCGTCAGCCACCGCGTGCAGGTCGCGCTGACGGGGACCGTGACGGCCAGCGCCTTCATCGACATGGCGCCGCAAGTGGGCGGACGGATCACCGCCGTCTCCCCCGCCGTGCGCGCCGGCGGGGCGTTCGAGGCCGGTGAGACTCTGTTTGAAGTCGACCGTCGCGATTACGAGATCGCCGAAACCCGCGCGCGCGCCGGGATCGCGGATGCGCGCAGCGCGCTCAATCAGCTCGACGCCGAAGCTGCGATCGCCCGGCGCGAATGGGAGCGGATGTATCCCGAGCGTGAAATCACGCCGCTGGCCGCCCGCGCGCCGCAGCTGGAGGCCGCCCGTGCCCGCCTGCTGGCGGCCGAAGCCGAGCTCGCCCAGGCGCGGCTCAATCTGGAGCGCACCCGCGTCAGCTTCCCCTTCGCCGGGGCCGTGACCGAAAGCCGGATCGAGCTCGGCCTGCTGGTGGCGCCGGGTCAGCCCTATGGCCAGGTCTATGCCGCCGAGCAGATCGAACTGGTGGCGCCCGCGTCGCCCGCTGATCTGGCCCGGCTTGAGGGCGCGGACGGGCGCGCGGCGCAGATCATGATCGAGGGCCGCGCGGCGCCGGTTCCCGGACGCGTCGCCCGGGTCGGCGCGCGGGTGGACCCGCGCACGCGCCTGGTCGATGTCTTCATCGCGCCCGAGGCCGATGCGCTGCCGGAGCTGCGCCCCGGCCTGTTCGCCACGATCACGCTGGACGGTCCCGAGCTTGATGACGTGATGCGCCTGCCGGTCGCCGCGGTGTCGGGCCTCGACACCATTCACCGCGTTGCAGACGGGCGCATCGAGCGCACCCGCATCACCGTGCGCGCGCGCACCGCAGATCATGTGTTCGCCGCGCCGTTTGATGCGGGCGAGGGCGTCATCGTCTCGCCGGTGCCGGACATCCTGCTGGGCCGCCGCGCGGAGATCGTCGCACCGCCGCCGGAGCGGTCATGAGCGACCCCGATGACATCCCGCCCTCGCTGATCGAGGACTGGCCGGGCAAGGGGCTGACGACCTGGTTCGTGCGCAATCCCGTGGCGGCGAACCTGTTGATGATCCTGTTCCTGCTGGGCGGAGCGCTGACCGCCGCGACCCTGCCCACCGAGGTCTTCCCCAGCCTGTCGCCGCGCACCGTCCAGATCGCGGTGATCTATCCCGGCGCCACGCCGGGCGAGGTAGAGGAAAGCGTCACGCGGCGCGTCGAAGAAGCCGTGCGCGGCCTCGACGGCGTGGAGCGCGTGCGCTCGGTGGCGGCGGAAGGGCGCGGGACGGTCACGGTGATCCTGCGCGATTTTGCCGACGCCCAGGTGGTCAAGACCGATGTGGAGACCGCCGTGAACGGCATCGCCGGCTTCCCGCCGCAAAACGCCGAACAGCCCGAAATCCGGGTGCCGGTGCCTACCACCACGGTGCTGACCCTGGCCCTGAGCGGGCCGGTGGGTGAAGCCGCGCTGCGCCGGGCGGGCGAGCAGGCGGAGAACGAATTGCTGGCGCTGGACGGCATCTCCACAGCGCTTTTGCGCGGCGTGCGCGAGTACGAGATCGCCATCTCGGTCAGCGAAGACGCGCTGCGCCGCTTCAATATCAGCTTCTCCGAAGTCGCTGACGCGGTGCGCGCCGGATCAGTGGATCTGTCAGGCGGCGAGATCCGCACCGCGGGCGGCGATATCCTCTTGCGCACCGATGCGCGCCGGGTCACGGGCGAGGCGTTCCAGTCCATCATCATCCGCTCGGACGCGTCGGGCGCACGGGTGCGTCTGAGCGATGTGGCCACGGTCACCGACGGCTTTCGCGAAGACCCGCTGATCTCGCTGCATCAGGGCCGTCCGGCGGTGTTTCTCGACGTGCTCAACCGCCCCGGCGAGGACTTGCTGACCGTGCGCCGGGTGGTCGATGACTGGCTGGAGACCGCCGCCCTGGCGCCCGGCATTGATGTGTCGGTGGTGGTCGATCAGAGCGTGATCTTCGCCGACCGCATTGCGCTGATCACCCGCAACGCCATTCTGGGCTTCACCCTGGTGTTTGTTTTTCTGGTGCTGATGCTCGATCTGCGCCTGGCCTTCTGGGTGTCGATGAGCGTGCCCATCGCCTTCCTGGGCGGGTTTGCCGTGTTCGGCGCGGCGGGCGTGACGATGAATTTCATCACCACGTTTGGCCTGATCATCGTGCTCGGCATCGTCGTGGACGCCGCCATCGTCGTGGGCGAGAACACCGACCGCGAGCGGTCCAAGGGCCGGCGGGGCCAGGATGCGGCCCTTGCGGGCGTCACCGGCGTCGCCGCGCCGGTGCTGGTGGGCGTGCTGACCACCATCGCCGCGTTCGGGCCGCTGATCTTTACCGGCGGCACGTTTGGCGAAATCACACGGCCTATCCCCATCGTGGTGGTGTCCATTCTGGCTGTCTCGCTGTTCGCGGCCTTCCTCATCCTGCCCTCGCAGCTGTCGTCAGGCTCGGACTGGTCGCGAGGCCCGCTGGCGCGGGCGCAGGGCGCGGTGCAGCGTCATATGCAGAACTTCGCCGACGGACCGGTGGCGAGCTGGGCGCTGTTCGCGGCGCGGCGGCGCTGGCTGGTCAGCGCGGCGGGGATCGCGATGCTGATTGCGATCATGGCGATCCCGGTGTCCGGCCTGGTGCGCTTTGTCTTCTTCCCCGCCATCGAGTCCGAGCTTATCAGCGCCGATCTGCGCCTGCCCGAAGGGGCGCCGTTTGAGGAAACCCGCGCCGCAGCCGAAGCCATGATCGCCGCGGCCGAAGCCATCCAGTTTGGATATGCCGAGCGCGGCGAGCCGGTGATCCGCACTATCACCGCCACCATTGGCGGGCGCACCAGCCAGTTTGGCGGTCCGGGATCGTCGGTGAGCACCAGCGTGGCGGGCAATCTGGCGCAGATAGAACTGGTGCTGGAGCCCGCCTCCAGCCGTTCAATCCGCTCCAGCGAAATCGAGGCGCTGTGGCGCCAGGGCTTCGAGCCGCTGGCCGGGCTGGAGCGCCTGACCGTCATCTCCACCGCCGGGCCCCAGGACGCGGACATTGCCTATGAGATGACCCATCCCGACGATCGGGTGCTGGAGCGCGCGGTGCTGGAGCTGGCCGAGTATATCGGCGCGATTGAAGGCTCGCGCGACATTAATAACGGCTTCGATCTGGGCAAGCGCCAGCTCAACTTCACCCTTACACCCGCCGGTGAAGCCGCCGGGCTGACACCGGGCGATATAGCGCGCCAAGTCCGCCAGGCTTTCTTTGGCGAAGAGGTGCAGCGCATCCAGCGCGGACGCGACGAGGTGCGGGTGTTCGTGCGCTATCCCCTGTCGGACCGGCGCGATCTGGCCGGCCTGTCAGACCTGCGCGTGCGCACGCGCGATGGCAGCGCCCTGCCGCTCAGCGCCGCGGCCGAGATCACCGAAACCCGCAGCTATACCCGCATCGAACGCATCGATGGCCGCCGGATCATCGAGGTGACGGCCAATGTGGACACCGCCGTGATCACCCCGGGCGCGGCGCGCGAGCAGGTGGAAGCCTTCCTGCCCGAACTGGTGGAGCGCTATCCCGGCCTGACCTTCGCGCTGGCCGGCGCCGGGCGCGAGCAGGCGGAGGATTTCGCCAGTCTTCTGATCGGGCTGCTGTTTGCGGTGATCATCATGTATGCCCTGCTGGCCACCCAGCTGCGCAGCTATATCCAGCCGCTGATCATCCTGATCGCCATTCCCTACGGGGTGGCAGGCGCGATCCTGGGGCATCTATTGCTCGGGTTTGACCTGTCGTTTCCGTCGATTTTCGGGATGGTTGCGCTGTCAGGCGTGGTGGTGAACGCCTCCATCGTGCTGATCGACCGGTATAACCGCACCGTGGCCAATGGCGGTGATCCGCGCGAGGCCATCGCCGAAGCCTGCGCGCGCCGCTTCCGTCCGGTGCTGATCACCACGGCGACGACCGCGCTGGGCCTGTTGCCGATCATGTCTGAATCCAGCCCGCAGGCGCAGTTTCTGGTGCCCATGGTGGTCAGCCTGGGCGTGGGGCTGATCTTCGCCTCCATCGCCATTTTGCTGCTGCTGCCAGCCTTTGTGATCGTCGTGGACGATATGCGCGCGCGGCCCGGCGCCGCCTTGTGGGCGGTGGGCGGTCTGGTCGTCACGATCGGGGGGCTGATTCTGGGCGGCCTGCCCGGCGGGCTGATCGCCGCCGTTCTTGTGGCGGCGGCGTATGCCGGGTGGCGTCAGGTGAGGCCGCGCGCGGCCGCCGCGTCCTGAGACAGGCCGGGATCAGACGCGCCGGCCCCACAGATTGCGGATGCGCTCGTCGGCGTCGCGGCCCAGATTGAACCAGGCGGTGCGGTCGCGCGAGGCGTCCACCACCAGCAGCTTGTCCTCGCGGGCCAGCAAATGGCTCAGCTCATTGCGCAGATGAGACGCGCTGGACGCGCCGCGCAGGATCCAGACGCCGGGCGTAATGGGCTCCACATCGCCGTGATCGGCGAGCGCGGCCTCAAAGCCTGCGGCGCTGGGCCCAGCCAGCTCGGCGACGATAATGAAATTGGCGGTGCGCGCATCGGCCGGCGCCGGACGCTTCTCTCCGGGGCTGCGCCGGGCTTCATCCAGCCAGGTCTTCAGCTGGGCGATATCCTGAGCCGATTTGAAACCGTCTTCGCGCTTGTCCGATACCGATGAGTGCGCGGCAACGCGCCCCTCGCCGATGAAGGCGCGCATCTGGGCGCCGGTATAGGGGCCGTAAACGCGGCCTTCGACTTTAACAAACCAGGACATGATGATTCCGTCGTCGCGCGGCATTGCTTCAACCTCCCGGCCCAAAATCCCTCAGATGGGCCAGCTTCACCTCCATTAGAGGCAAGATTCAGGCCGTTCCTGTTTTATGGGCGCCATGCGTGACGTCTGCATGCGCGGGAGGGCCGGATTTCAGGCGGCAGGCTCGTCCGGCGCCGTCTCGTCAGGCGGCGGGTCGAACCGGACCGCAAACCCATTCTCCAGCCAGCGCGCCACCTGGCCGGTCATGCCGCCCACCCGCACCTGTTCGCCGATGCGCGGACGCTCCAGGCAGGCGAACCCGGCGCCTGTAACCGATACGTCGAGCACATCAGCCTGGATCACCACGCCGTCACGCAGATAGACGCTGGCGCGTCCCCGGCCGGGCTTGCGCGGCGCAGCGCGGTCCTCTTTGAGACCCAGGCGCTCCATATTGAAACGCCAGGTGATGGCGTCGGCCAAACGGTCACGCTTGCGCTGGGTGGCGGCCAGGCGGGCGGCGAAACCGGTCTGGCCCGCGCGCACCACCTCGCCCTCGACCCGTCCCAGACCGTCAAACAGCATGACCACGCGCTCGCCCCGCTTGGGCGGCGTGGCGGTGGTCACGCGCACGCCGCCGGGCGACACATCGACCAGCTGACAGATGAACTCGCCCTGGCTGGCGCACAGGGCGCGGCCCGGAATGGCCAGGCGCACACGGCGATGCCGGCGGCGCTCTTCAGCGCCGCGCGCGGCAATCTTGATCTTGCGCCGGTCCAGCCGGCTGGTGATGTCCGTGATCTGCGCCATGGCACGCCGCTGTGAAACACAAGGGGGCAGTCTGGCGCGGGAGGTTTAAGAATTCGCTATATCAGCCGTCATTGGCCGCCAGCGCCCGGCGCGGCGTGCGCTCGCGCGCGGCGAACAGCGACAGGCTGGGGTCGGGCAGGCGGGCGGGATTGAGCACCGCCAGGCGGTGGCGCACCACCGGGCGTCCGCCCAGCCGGCTGGCGTCCAGCGGCTGATACAGGCCCAGCGCCCGGTCCACCTGACCTTCAGGTCCGCGCAGGGGCAGCAGCGTCACCTCGACCGCGCAGGCGCGGCCGTCCAGCGTAATGGCGTCGGCCATGGCGGTCGCAGGGGCGGGCGCGCCCAGCGCGCCTTCCAGCAGCGCGCTCATCATGGGCCGGTCCTGACCGGTCCACAGGCTGAGGAAATTCTGGTCGCGAAACTCGCGCTGATGCAGGCGGCACAGGCCGGTCCCGGCGAGCCGGAAGACGTGATGATCCTGATCCATGCGCCGCAACAGAAACAGATGCGACAACAGCGCGCCCAGATCCTGAGGCGCAATGTCGGCGCGCGCCGGCGCCGAGCCGCCGCGCCGTCTCGCATCCCAATAGGCATGCAGAGTTCTTGAATTGGGATGCCGCACGAGCCCGCGTCCTTCTGTAAACCCCTCACCGGCGGCAGGCCCGCTATGAAACGGCGCGGGTGCAGCCTTGGCGCTCCGTCTGCAAGCGGCTTGCCAGTCGCGCCTCGTGATGTGTTTTCAAAGGTTTCGGATCGGCCCCACTATAAAGACAGCCGCCTGGCGCGGGGGTGGCCGGGTGTGACGGGTCGGTCAGGCGCCGGGGCGCCGAATTGATCACCGGCCTGCCCGATGCACTCTCGCGCACACCCGCTTGCGCCAAACCGGCCCCGCGCTTGCATGAGGGGGGAGAGAACAGATTCGGAGACCGTCATGCGCGTATCATCCCGGCACGCAGCCCTGATCACCGCCGTCGCCGCCGGCGTAATCGCCGCCAGCGCCCCTTCGTGGTCGTTGACGCCGCCTTCGCCGCCGCCGGGCTCGCACCATCCGTGCTGCGCCCATCCGGGCGGCCCGAACATCCGGCCCCCGTCCATCCATATCGGCGGCCCGAACATTCATGTGCGCGGTCCCAATATCCATGTGGGCGTGCACAACTCGGTCAATGTAAACGTCAATGTCCAGGCCAGCGCCTCGGCCAGCGCCATCGCCACGGCGACCGGCCAGGCCGGCGCGGGCGCGTCCACCTTCGTCTATGCCGGCGGCGGCTATGTGGCCGGCGGGACGGCGCCGGGCGCCACAGCCCTGACGGGCCTGCGGCTCGCGGGCATGACCGAGCGCGTCCATGAAGAGCGCACACGCATCCGCGAGGAATGGCGCCTGATTCGCGCGATCTGCATCGACGATCGCGGGACGCCCCACCCGGCGGCCCGTCCTGATCCGTCCGAGCGCGTGGACCCGGGCTTTGAGGGCGAGCTGTTCCGCTGTGTCACCGGCACCGCCCTTCAGGCGACGCTGGGCTGGCGCACTGACGGCATGGACATGTTCGAGGGCGGCGAGACCATCATGTGTGAAAAGGGCGAGGCCCTGCGACACGGCCCCGGCGGCGAGGTGTTCTGCGCCCGCCAAACGCCCCAGCGTGACTGCAATGAACGTTCGCTCCTGCGCCTGCACGGGCCGGGCATGAAGATGGTCTATATGCGCTGGGAAGAGCATTACAGCGAGACGGTGGAGCGCTCCAGCATGGTCGCCGAGGCGTCCTCGATGACCCTGATGCTCGATGGCGGCGTCGGCGGTTATCGCTGACGCCCGCCTGAGACGTCGGTGATCCCGGCGCGCAGCGAGCGATGTAAACCGCCTGTTCACTCTGCCCCCGATCGGCTGAAGCATTAACGCGGCCTTGAGGTTTTCGCGGTCACATCAGGCCCAGGGTGCGCCATTGCGCGCGCCGGACGTCTGAAGGGGCCCTGACCGCCATGAATGCTGTGCGTCTGATCGTGCTCGCCGTCGCGGGAGTCGCCGCCATCGGTGCGGCCGTGCTGGTGCGTGGCGCCATGCAGCCTCCTGCGCCTGTGCAAGTCTCCAGTGAAGCGGCGCCGGTTGCGGCGCCCGAACCGGTCACCGCCCGCGTGCTGGTCGCCGCCCGCGACATCGCCGCCGGCGAGCGGGTCAGTGCGGGCGCGTTCCGCTGGGCCCACTGGCCGGACGAAGCCGTGATTTCAGGATATCTGGTGCAGTCGCGCAACGCTGACGCCATGGAGCGCCTGTCCGGAGCTGTGGCGCGCACCGCCATGGTGGCGGGCGAACCGATTCTGGAGCCGCGCCTGGTCCAGCCTGGCCAGGCGGGATTCATGGCCGCTGTCATCGAACCGGGCATGCGCGCGGTCGCCGTGCCGATCTCTGCACGGTCAGGCGCGGGCGGGTTCATCCTGCCCAATGACCGGGTGGACATCCTCCTGACCCTGTCGGCCAACGAGAATTTCGCCACGCGCAATGTGGTGGAGAATGTGCGCGTCCTCGCCATCGACCAGAGCCACGCCGAATCGCGCGAAGGCGCTTTGGTGGGCGCCACGGCGACGCTGGAGCTGAGCCCGTCCCAGGCGCGCGCCGTATCCATGGCGGTGGCGTCGGGCACCGTATCGCTGGCGCTGCGCTCTATCGCGGACACCGAAGGCGGCGCGCGCCTGCCCGATGGCGCGGACGAAACCGGCACGGCCAGTGTCGTGCGCGTGTTCCGCTATGGCGAAGAGCAGCGTGTCGCGCTGGGAGGCGGCGCCCCATGATGATCGCTTTGTTCCGAAATCTCTGTCTGGCCGGCGCGGCTCTGGCCGCTGCCGCCTCGGGCGCGGCGCAGGCGCAGGCTGACCTTGAGCGCACCAACACCATGCAGGTGGTGATCCGGTCGCCAGGCGAGGGCCGGGTGTCGGAGCGGCTGAACCTGCCCCTGGGCCAGGCCGCGATATTGCACCTGCCGGTGGATGCCGTCGAGGTGATGGTGGCCAATGACGCGGTCGCCGACGCTGTCGTGCGCACCCCGCGCCGGGCGCTGCTTCTGGGCCAGTCGGTCGGCCGCACGAATATCTTTTTCTTTGATGCTGATGGTCAGCTGATCCTCGATCTCGACGTGCGCGTGGAGCGCGACATGGAGGGCTTGCGCGAGGCGCTGGCCCGCTTCGTGCCGGGCGCGCGCATCGAAGCCGAGAGCATGAACTCCAACATCGTGCTGTCGGGCGCCGTGCCGTCCGCCGCCGCCGCCGACGCCGCCATGCAGGTGGCGCGGCGCTGGGCCGATGATCCCGAGCAGGTGGTGTCCTTCCTCGCCATCGAGGGCCGCGATCAGGTGATGCTGCGCGTGCGCATCGTGGAGATGCGGCGCACCATCGTGCGCCAGCTGGGCGTCAATCTGTCAGCCGATCTCGCCACCGGCGGCAATACGCCGACGGTCAACCGCATCAATACCGAGAATGCCTTCGGCATCGCCGGGTCCGCGCTGGGCGGGGTCACCGGCCGGTTGGACCTGCTCAATGCGCTGGGGGCGGGCACGCGCCTGGGCGCCACGTTGACGGCGCTGGAGCGCATCGGCCTGGTGCGCACGCTGGCCGAACCCAATATTACCGCGATCTCCGGTGAATCGGCGCAATTCCTCGCAGGCGGCGAATTCCCTGTGCCGGTGGGCCGCGACCGCGACGGCAATGTCACCATCGAATTCAAACCCTTCGGCGTCGGCCTCGGCTTCACCCCGGTGGTGTTGTCCGAAGGCCGCATCTCGCTGCGCATCTCCACTGAAGTGTCCGAGCTGTCCAATGAAGGCGCGATATCGCTGGGCGGGACGCCGCAATTTGACGGCCAGGGCAATGTCGTCGGCACGACGGGCGGGCTGACCATCCCGGCGCTGAGCGTCAACCGCACCGAGACCACGGTGGAGCTGCCCTCGGGCGGCAGTCTGGTGATCGCCGGCCTGATCCAGGAAGAAACCCGCCAGGCGATGGACTCGGTGCCCGGCATTGACCGCCTGCCGGTTCTGGGCGCGCTGTTCCGCTCGCGCGACTTCACCAATAACGAGACCGAACTGGTCGTTCTGGTCACGCCCTATCTGGTCGATCCCGCCAATCCGGGCGCGCTGGAGGAGCCGGGCGACGGCTTCGCCGCGGCCTCAATGGCGTCAAACATCGTGCTGGGCCGTCTCAACCGCGTCTACGCCGCGCCGGGAGCGCGGGTGGACGGGCGCGGCTGGACCGGCCCCGTCGGCTTCGTGCTGGAGTAATCGTGATGACTTTCAAGCATCTGTGTCTCGCTCTGGCTGGCGCCGCGTTGCTGGCGGCCTGCTCGGCCCACGCGCCCCAACCCCTGCCGCAGGCGACCGCCGCGCCCGAAACCGTGCGCGTGGAGATGGCCTATGACATGCGCGATAACGGCCTGACCTGGCGTCAGCTCGATCTGATTGCGTCGGTGGCCGCCGAGTACAAGGCGCGCGGCCATGGTCCGCTGGTGATCTCCTATCCCCAGAACGCCTACGGCTCGGACGCCGCGATCGGCGTCATCGCTGACGCCCGCGCCCAGCTCTTCGCCCACGGCCTGGACTGGCGCGCCATTGGCGGCGGCGCCTATGACGCGGGCGGACGACCCGGCGCGCCGATCATCTTCTCGTTCAACCGCTACCGCGCCGTGGCGCCGGCCTGCGACCGCAGCTGGCCGGACCTGACCAATTCGCGCCCGGGCGAGGCCTGGCCGCAATTTGGCTGCGCCACGGCGACCAATCTGGCGGTACAGGTGGCCGATCCGCGCGATCTTTTGACCGCCGGAACGCTGGACCCGTCGGACTCAGCACGCCGCGCCACAGTGCTGGAGCGCTACCGTCAGGGCCTGCCGACCGCGGGTGAGCGCACCGCGCAAGAGAGCGGAACCGTGTCTACCGCTGTGGGCGACTAGGAGAGCGCAGATGGCCAGACACGCAGACGCTTTCCATGATGACAGCTTCGACGCCGAGGACAGCTTCCTCGACGATGCGGCCATGACGCCGGTGTCCGATCCGTTCCTCGACGCCTCCGCCGTCGAGCGGCGCATGCTGGGCGAGCCCGAGCCGGAGGCGTCAAAAACTGCGCCGGATCCCGCCGGCCTGCGCCCGTTCGGCGCGCGCCTGGCCGAAGCCAATCAGGCGCCCGAACCGGACTTCGCCCCCGCGCGTCAGGCGCCCGCCGCCAAACCCGCGCCTGCGCACTCTGCGCCGGCCGCCGCGCGCCCTGTGGCGCCGCTGGCGCCAGTGGACGGGCTTTATGGCGAGGTGGGCGGCGATGAGGATGACGCGCTGATCAATCAGCCCGTGCCGCGCATCGCGATCCAGGCCTTTTGCGAGCGGCCCGAGACCGGGCAGCTGATCCATCACGCCGGCGCGGACCGGCGTGTGTCGCGCGCCCATCTGACGGTGGAGCTGGGCGGGCTGGCCGCCGCCATTGAGCGCTTCCATGACGCCCAGACGCCCGAGCTTCTGATCATCGAGACCGGCATGCGCGGGCGCGAGCTGTTCGCCCAGCTCGAGGAGCTGGCGGGCGTGTGCGACGCCGAGACCAAGGTGGTGATCATCGGCGCGGCCAATGACATCACGCTGTATCGCGAGCTGATCCGGCGCGGGGTGAGCGAATATCTCGTGCCGCCCATGACGCCGCTGCACCTGATCAAGACCATTTCCGGCCTGTTCCTGGACCCGGATGCGCCGTTCGCGGGCCGCACCATGGCGTTCGTCGGGGCCAAGGGCGGGGTGGGATCATCCACCGTGGCCCATAACGTGGCCTGGCACATCACCGAATCCCTGCGCACCGACGCGGTGCTGGTCGATCTTGATCTGTCCTTCGGGACCGCCGGGCTCGATTTCAATCAGGATCCGGCCCAGACCATTGCCGAAGCGCTGGCCCAGCCCGACCGGCTGGACGATGCGCTGCTGGACCGGTTGCTGGTCAAATGCACCGAGCGCCTGTCGTTGTTCTCCGCGCCCGCCACGCTGGAAAGCGACTGGGATTTCGACGCGGAAAGCTTCGATGTGGTGCTGGAGAAGGTGCGCCGACAGGCCCCCTTCATTGCCCTGGACGTGCCGCACGCGTGGAGCCCCTGGGTGCGCCGCACGATATTGTCCGCCGATCAGGTGGTGGTGACTGTAACCCCGGATCTCGCGTGTCTGCGCAATGCCAAGAACCTGTTCGATCTGGTGCGTCAGGCGCGGCCCAATGACGAGCCGCCCAAGGTGGTGGTCAACATGGCGGGATGCCCGAAAAAGCCGGACATTCCGCTGAAAGACTTCGCCGATGCGCTGGGTGCCGCGCCGCTCCTGGTGCTGCCGTTTGACCCGGCGCTGTTCGGCAAGGCGGCCAATAACGGCCAGATGATCGCCGAGGTCGACGCCAAATCCCGGCCCGCTGAAGGTTTTGCTCATCTGGCGAGTGTTCTGGCCGGACGTGCTGCGCCGCCCGCAAGGCGCAAATCCCTGTTCGGCTCCCTGTTCTCGAAAGGCTGAAAGCAGCTCTGATGTTTGGCAAACGCCCGCCCGGTTCCCCTGATGGCTCGCGCACGTTCGGCGCGGCGCCTTCCGGTGCGCCCGAAGCGGCGAGCGTGGCCGTGCGCGAGCGGCCCAAACCGGCTGCGCCCCGGCCCGCCACCCCCGCTCCGGCACCAGCCCCTGCCTCGCGGTCTGCAGGCGAGATGAAAGCCGCGCCGGCCCGCCGCAAGGCGCAGGAGCCTGAACGCGTCGGTGCTGAGCGATCGGCGGAATATTATGCGATCAAGACCACAATCTTCAACGCGCTGATCGACACCATTGATCTGGGCCAGCTGTCGCGCCTGGACAATGAAACCGCGGCCGATGAAATCCGCGACATCGTCACCGAGATCATTTCGATCAAGAACGTGGCGATGTCCATCGCCGAGCAGGAACAGCTCCTGCAGGACATCTGCAATGACGTTCTGGGCTATGGCCCGTTGGAACCGCTGCTGGCGCGCGACGACATCGCCGACATCATGGTCAATGGCGCCGGCCACGTGTTCATCGAAGTCGAAGGCCGGGTGCGCAAGACCAATATCAAGTTCCGCGACAACGCCCAGCTGATGAATATCTGTCAGCGCATCGTGTCCCAGGTGGGCCGGCGCGTCGATGAAAGCTCGCCGATCTGCGACGCGCGTCTGGCCGACGGCAGCCGGGTCAACGTCATCGCGCCGCCGCTGGCGCTGGACGGGCCGACCCTGACCATCCGCAAGTTCAAAAAGGACAAGCTCAAGCTGTCCAACCTGGTGGGGTTCGGCTCCATCTCGCCCGAAGGCGCACGCATTCTGGAGATTATCGGCGCCTGCCGGGCCAATGTGCTGATCTCCGGCGGCACCGGCTCGGGCAAGACGACCTTGCTGAACTGCCTCACCGGCTTCATCGGCGAGGATGAGCGCATCATCACCTGCGAAGACGCCGCCGAACTGCAGCTGCAGCAGCCCCATGTGGTGCGTCTGGAAACCCGTCCGCCCAATCTGGAGGGCTCGGGCCAGGTGACCATGCGCGATCTGGTCAAGAACTGCCTGCGCATGCGCCCCGAACGCATCATTGTGGGCGAGGTGCGCGGCCCGGAAGCCTTCGATCTGTTGCAGGCCATGAATACCGGCCATGACGGCTCCATGGGCACGCTGCACGCCAACAGCCCGCGCGAGGGCCTGTCGCGTCTGGAATCCATGATCACCATGGGCGGCTACAACCTGCCCACCAAGACGATCCGGGAGATGATCTCGGGGTCCATCGACGTGGTGATCCAGGCCGCCCGCCTGCGCGACGGCACGCGCAAGATCACCCACATCACCGAAGTGCTGGGCATGGAAGGCGATGTGATCATCACCCAGGACTTGTTCCTGTACGAAATCACCGGCGAGGACGCAGACGGCAATATCATCGGCCGCCACGTGTCCACCGGCATCGCGCGCCCGAAATTCTGGGATCGCGCGCGGTATTTCGGGCTGGAGCAGGCGCTCGCCCAGGCGCTCGACGCGTCGGAGGCCTGAGGCCATGGGCGGTGATCTGGTGTTCATCCTGGCCGCGGTCTGCGCCTTCGTCGCCGTGGCGGCGGCGGGCCTGGCCCTGGCGCCCGGCGATAGCGGACGGGCGCGCAAATCGCGCGTGGCGGTGGCCGCTGGCGGACCGGTCCAGCGCGGGCAGCGCAAGGTCGCCGCCCTCGACGCCGCCGCCCAGAAGCGCCGCCAGATCCAGGAAACCCTGAAAGACCTCGAAGCGCGTCAGAAGGCCGAGCGCAAGAAATCCCTGACCCTGAAAGGCCGCCTGGAGCAGGCGGGTCTGAAGGCCACGCCTTTGCATTTCTGGATCGCGTCGGGCGGCCTCGCCGCGATCGCCCTGCTGGGCGTGATGGCGACGGGTCTGCATCCCGCCATCGCCGCCGCCGCTGCCATCGTGGCCGGTCTCGGCCTGCCGCGCTGGGTGCTGGGCGTGATGCGCAAGCGCCGCCAGGCCAAGTTCACATCCCATTTCGCCGATGCGCTGGACATCATCGTGCGCGGCATCAAGTCCGGCCTGCCGCTGAGCGAATGCTTGAAAGTGATCGCGCGCGAATCCGAGGCCCCGGTGCGTCAGGAGTTCGAGCTGCTGGTGGAGGGCCTGTCGGTCGGCGTCGATCTGGACGAGGGCCTGCGCCGGATGACGGGCCGCATGCCGTTGTCAGAGCTGTCCTTTTTCATGATCGTTCTGGTCATCCAGCAAAAGACCGGCGGCAACCTGTCCGAGGCGCTGAACAATCTGTCGGGCGTGCTGCGCGCGCGCAAGATGATGCGCGAGAAGGTCCAGGCCCTGTCCTCGGAAGCCAAGGCGTCGGCTTTCATCATCGGCTCCCTGCCGCCGGGCGTGGCGATCATGGTGTCCATCATGTCGCCGGCCTACATGGAGCCTTTGTTCAACACGCCGCTGGGTCAGATGATGCTGATGGGCGGCGCGCTGTGGATGGGCATCGGCATCGTGATCATGCGCGGCATGATCAATTTCAAAATGTAGGCGGAGGCCGTCATGACAGCATTCGCCACCTGGATCACGCAGCCTGAGAATTTCTTCGCGGCGCTCGCTGCCATTCTGGTCTTCGCCACGGCGCTGACCCTGTCAGGCTCGTCCATGCGCAATGACAATCTGTCGCGGCGCATGAAGCAGGTCGCCAACCGGCGCGAGGAATTGCGCCGCAAATCGCGCGAAGCGATGGAGCGCGAGAAAACCAGCGGGCTTCGCGGCAAGGACACGCGCAGCCCGTTCCGCAAGGTGGTGGAAGGGCTGAACCTCCAGAAATTGCTGGAAGACCCCAATCTGAAAACCAAGCTGGTCCAGGCCGGCATGCGTGGCCAGGGCCCGATCTTCGCCTTCTATTTCGCGCGCTTCGTGGCGCCCTTCCTGCTATTCGCCGCCGTGGCGCTGTATCTGTGGACCATCAATGATTTCGGCCTGTCGGGCATGCAGCGCCTGACGGCGGCCATGGGGGCGGCGGTGCTGGGCTATTATGCGCCCGCGCTGTACCTCTCCAATGTCGGCGCCAAGCGGCGTGAATCGATCATGCAGGCCTTTCCCGACGCGCTGGACCTCCTCCTGATCTGCGTGGAAGCGGGCATGTCTATAGAGGCGGCGTTCCAGAAGGTCGCGTCGGAAATCGGCTCCAGCTCCATCGAGCTGGCCGAGGAATTATCCCAGACCACCGCCGAGCTCGCCTATCTGCAGGAGCGGCGCATGGCGTACGAAAACCTCTCCGCGCGCACCGGCCATCCCGGCGTCAAATCGGTGGCCACGGCGCTGATCCAGGCCGAACGCTACGGCACGCCTCTGGGCTCTGCGCTGCGGGTGATGGCCAAGGAAAACCGCGATATGCGCATGAGCTCGGCCGAGAAGAAGGCGGCGGCTCTGCCTGCCAAACTCACCGTGCCGATGATCGTGTTCTTCCTGCCGGTCCTGTTCCTGGTGATCGGAGGACCCGCCGTGCTCAATCACCAGAATCTGTAAGCCCCGATCAGGCCCCGCCCGCCTGCAAAAGCGTTTTTGCATCGGCCGGTTTGGCTTTAGGGTGCGCAGCCCTGACCCCCAGCCGGAAGGATCTGCGCCATGTTCGGCGGAGACAAGGCGGCCAACCGCCGCCGCGACGAGATGCGCCAGGCCAGCGAGGCCGCTGATCACGCGCTTGAGGCGCTGGCGGCGGGTGATCTGACGCGCGCCCGGCGCGAGCTGGACATGGTCCCCAAGAAAATCACCTTCGCCGATGGCGGCTGGAAGCCCTTGCTGGCGGCCGCTGTGCTGGATGTGATGTCCGGCAAGCGCCGCGCCGGTCTGGACAAGCTGATCGCGGCGTGTGACGGGCTGGACGAGACCAGCCTGTCGCGCGACGACAAGGGCTATCTGCGGCTATACGCCCTCTACCGCGCTATCGATGCGAGCAAGGACGGGCGGGCGCCGCGCGAGCTGCGTGAGCGGGTGGAGGATTTCCGCTTCGATCACACTCTGGTCAGCGGTGAACTCAAGACCCGGTTTCCGCTGAAGAAGGTGGAGGAGCCGGTCTCCGCCCCGCCTCCCATGGCGCCGCCGCCCTCGGCGGACGAGCCCTTCTAGCGCCGCGGCGCCCACAATTACGCAGACTGGACCTGCAAAGTCCCCGCTCGCCTTCGGGCGGCGGCTCTGTTACATGCGCCGCCATACCGCAGGAGACTTTCGTCCATGGACTTTCTCGACATCACCTTGCTGACCGGCGCCTTCGTTACCTTCTTTGTGGTGATCGACGTGCCCGGCGTGGCGCCGATCTTTGCGGGCCTCACGGACGGGACCAGCGCGGCGCACCGCGCCAAGATGGCGTTCAAGTCTGTGGCCATCGCCACGCTGGTGCTGGTGGGCTTCGCCTATGGCGGGGAATGGCTGCTGGGGGCGCTGCATATCAGCCTGGATGCGTTCCGCGCAGCGGGCGGCGTGCTGCTGTTCCTGATCGCGCTGGACATGATTTTTGAAAAGCGCACCAAGCGCCGCGAAGAGCGCGCCGAGAAGGTGTCTGACGAGACTGACCCGCATACCGAGCACGAAGATATTTCCGTGTTCCCCATGGCGATCCCGATGATCGCGGGTCCCGGCGCCATCGCTTCGATCATGCTGTTCATGTCTCAGGCCGCCGGCTCGGTGGGCGCGCAAGTGTCCGTGCTGATCGGTCTGGGCGCCAATCTGGTGATCTGCCTGATCGTGTTCCTGATGATCGGGCCGGTCATGAAGCTGATGGGTGATACGATCGCGGCGATGATCACGCGCATCCTTGGCGTCATCCTCGCGGCGCTGGCGGCGCAGTTCATTTTTGACGGCGTGCGCGGGGCGCTTCTCACCGCGGCCTAGGGTTTACGCGGCGTTAACCGTGTTTTTGAACCCGGAATTAGCCCATTTGCGCCATGATCCGGCCCATCACTGGCTGGAGCATGAGCGCATGCCGAGCGTACGTTTCATTCTGTTGAGTGCTGCGGGACTGGCCGCCATGGGCGGTCTTGCTGCGGGGGCCGCCTGTCTGCTGGACGGCGCGTTCGCCCAGGCGGTGGCCTTCACCTGGCCGGGTCTGGCGGGCGGGGTCGCCTTTGCGCTGGCTGCGCCGGGCCGCTCCGGCGAACCAGCTTAGTAGGCCACGCCCGGCGGGTCGGTTTCGCGCAGGCGCGTGCGGCGCGCCCGGTGATCGGGCATGATCTGATCGAGCAGGCTGTAGAAGCGCCGCGAGTGATTCATCTCCAGCAGATGACACGCCTCGTGGGCGCACACATAGTCGATCAGCGCCTCGTCATAGCCGATCAGGCGCGCATTCATCCGGATCGAGCCGTCGGCGGAACAACTGCCCCAACGCGAGGCCTGCTCACGCACCCGCACAGTGGGCCGGGGCGCGCTGAGCGCCTGCGCATAGCCGGCCACTTTCGGGGCCATCAGCGCCAGCGCCTGCTCGCGCCGCCAGCGTGACAGCGCCCGGCGGATGGTGGCGGCGCAAAGTGACGGCTCCAGCCCCGCATCTACCCGCACGTCCAGATAATCGCCGTCGCGGGTCAGGGCTGTGCGGGCGCGGTCATGGGGCGTGACCCGCAGGGTCAGCACGCCTCCGAGCCAGCCAATCTTCTCGCCGTCCACGCCCTGAAGCGGCGGGGCGATGACGCGTCTTGCCTGCTTGTCCAGCCGGTCGAGGATCCAGCCCGCCCGCGCGCGCACCGCCCGGTCGGCTTCCGACGCGCTGGCGCGCTGGGGCAGCACGACGCTAAGGCCGTCAGGCCCCACTTTCAGCCCGATCGTGCGCCGGCGCGCCGAGCGGTCGAGTGTGTAGGCGAGCTCACGCTCGCCCAGACGAATCGTGCGGGTGATCATGAAATGAGGATAGCGCGCCCGCGCACGCCGCGCAGCCGGCTCGCGCCGGTCAGGGCGCCTTGTGAACCTGCCCGCGCGCCATCACGAAGCCCACCTGCCAGACCGCCGAGATGTCTTCCAGCGGATCGGCGTCCAGCGCGATGATGTCGGCCGACAGGCCCGGCGCGATGCGCCCGGTCTCATTCTCCAGCCCCAGATGGCGCGCCGCCGTGATGGTGGCCGTGCGCAGCGCCTCCATGGGCGTCAGGCCTGCTTCCACGTAGAGCTCGAACTCGCGGGCATTGTCGCCATGGGCCGAGACGCCTGAGTCGGTGCCGAAGGCGATGGTCACGCCGCCACGATGGGCCTGGCGCAGCATGTCCAGCATGCGCGGACCCACATCCAGCGCCTTGGCGCGCTGGAAGGGCGTCATCCAGCCTGCATCGGCCTGCTGCGTCACCCATTCGCCGGCCATGACAGTGGGCACCAGCACGGCGTTATTGCTGCGGAACAGGCGGATGGATTCGGCGTCCAGAAACGTCCCGTGCTCGATGGAATGGCCGCCCGCGCGCAGGAAGGCGTTGATGCCGCTCACGCCATGGGCGTGCGCGGTGACGCGCCGGCCCATCATGGTGGCGGCTTCGACGATGGCGCGCAGCTCCTCTTCGAAGAACTGCACCTCCACGCCTGCGCCGGTGGAGGACAGAACCCCGCCCGTGGCGGTGATCTTGATCATGTCCGCGCCTTCCTGGACCAGCTGGCGCACGGCGCGCGCGCAATCGGCCGCGCCATTGCAGGCATAGGGACTGCCATTGGCGCGCATAACCTCCACGCTCCAGCCATTGATGTCGCCATGCCCGCCGGTGGGCGTCACGGCGCCGCCGGAAATGCGCAGGCGCGGGCCGGGGACCATGTTCTGGTTGATAGCCCTTTGCAGCGCGCGCACCGCCTCCATGTCCGCGCCCACATCCTGAAGCGTGGTGAAGCCGGCCATCAGCGTGCGCCGGGCATACTCCGCGCCCTGCAGCGCGCGGTCGGCGCTGGACTCAGTGAAGGTCGCCAGGCGCCGGTCCGGCCCCTGCTGGGAGGTGATGTGAACGTGGGAATCAATGAAGCCCGGCAGCACCCAGCGGCTGGAGAGGTCGATGATCTCCGCGCCCTCGCGGGTGATGAAGCCGTCCTCCACCGCCGTAATGCGCCCGTCCTCTACAATGATGGAGGCGTTGGCGCGCGGGTTTGCGTCGCCCGGCGCCGCGATCAGGGTTCCGGCATGGATGATGGTGACGGGCGAGTCGGCGGCCGATGGCGCGGCCAGCGCGCACGCAGCCGCCAGCGCAGCGAACAGACGGATCATGAAACCCTCCCCGGTATCGTGTTGTGTTCTCGCGCTAATCTCGCGCCAGCCCGGGCCAGGTGTCAAATCACGCCTATCTCAAAAACGGCAACAGGCTCGCCTGATTGAGGATGGAGAAGGTGGCGGCCGAGACTTCCACGGCGGTCTGGGCCTGGGTGAGGCGCGTGGCGGCCTGGGCCATGTCGGCGTCTTCCAGATCGGCCAGCATGCGGGTGAGATAGTCGGCGCGCGCCTCGTGTCCGCGCACCGACGCCTCCACCTTGGCCTGGCGGGCGCCGTTCTCGCCCATGGCCTCGTTCACATGCTCGAAGGCGGCGATCACATTGGTGATCTCGGTCTGGATGAAGGCCTGTTGGGCGGCGGTCATGGGGCCGTTGAACGGACCGTCCGGCCCGTCATTGAAGTCCGCGAGTCGGCGGAACACGCCCATCAGATCGCCTGCGACTTCCGACGCGGTGGCGTTCACATCCACCGCCAGATTATCGTCGATCTGCGTGCTCTGGCGGCGCGAAGCGTTGTCAAACGCGTCCATGGGATCGCCCAGCGCCTGCAGCTGGCCGATAGTGGAGACGGTCATGGGCTGCGCGTCGGTGCGCACCCCGGCGAAGACGTGGGAGCCGTTGAACCGTGTGTTCAGCGCGATCACGACCCGGTCAAAGGATTCCTGGACCTTGTTCATCAGAAAGGTGCCGTCCGAGGTGGTCAGCGTCTCGCGCAGCTCTGACACCGAGTCGGATAGCTCGCGATAGGCGAGATCCTGCACCTCCAGCCGGTTGCCCAGGCGGGTGTTGGCGCTGACATAATTGTCCACGCGGACCTGGGCCGAGCGTGCGGAGATGATGGCTTCGGCGCTGTTCCCATAGCCTTTGAGGTCCGGCGCCTTGCGCCCGGTGGAGAGCTGCTCGCGCGCGTCGAACGCCTCGCGCTGGGCGCGCATGAGGTCCATCAGGGCGGACTGGGAGGCGGCCTGGGTTGAGATGCGCATCGTTCGGTCCCCTAAACCATGTTCAGAAGAGTGTCGGTCATTTCCTTGGACGCCTGCATCAGGCGCGCCGCGGCGTTATAGGCCTGCTGGTAGAGCGTCATGCGGGCGAGCTCTTCATCGAGATTGACGCCCTCCACATCAGACCGCTTGGCGTCAGCGGCCTGTTTCACAGCGCCTGCCGCGGTCTCGTTGCGCTCGGCGCGCGCGGCGCGGGCGCCCACATCGCCGGCCAGACGCGCGGCGTACTCCACCGGACTGGCCATGCCGCCCACCAGACCGCCCGCGCCGGCATAGCGGCGCTTGTCGGTGAGGGCGTTGAACAGGGCCTGGCCGCCCCGGCTGTCGCCCTGGCTGAGCACCAGATCGCCGGGCGCCGTGCCGGCGTCGAGGTCGAGTTTGGCGAAGGCGAGGCGGGTGGAATCCGAGCGCATGGCCGGATTGACCGAGAAGCTTTCAGCCCGGGTCATGCGCGCTGCGTCGCCCAGGCCAAACAGCTGGGAGAAGGACAGGCCGGTGGCGGCGCGCTGGGTGGAATCGCGGGTCACGTCGATGGTGAAATTCTGATAGCCCGGCGAGGACTGGAAGCTCAGCCGGCCATCGCCGTCCAGGCTGAACTGGCCGTATTGGCCAAGACCCGTGGCGGGACTGTTGAGGGCATTGATCTGATCCTGAAGGCTGGCGCCGGTGACCGGAACCGCGATCTGCGCCGCGCGCCGCCCGTCCGGCGTCATGACGGAGAAGCCAAGCTCCCCACCGGGCGCGAGGCCATGGGCGCTGGCGCCGGTCAGACCGGTTTCGAAAAAGCCGGGCCGGGGCGCGTCGACCAGGTCGTTGAGGCCGAAGAAGTGCGACAGGCCCCGCCCGCCGATGGAGGCGGGATCGGCGGCGTCTTGCAGCGCCGCCAGTCCGTGAGACGGGTCTGTGGCGCTGATGCTCAGGCGTCCATCGGTGAAGCTGGCGGTCGCATTCCCGCCAAAGGCGGCGTTGAGCGCGTTGACGAAATCACCCACGCTGGCGGCGGGCGCGCCATTGACTGTGAAACCGGTCGCGGTGACGCCCACGCTGACGCGCTGGACCAGCGCGCCGTCGCTGGTGACGACGGCCAGCTCGGCCTGTCCGGACCCGGTGACGATATCGCTGGCGAGCAGCCCGGTATTGCGCCCCTCCAGCAGGTTGGGCGGCGGATAGGCGGCTGAATCGTTATGAGCGGCGTTCAGCGCATCGGCGGCGCCGGCGGCCATTTCGGCCAGCGCCCCGGCGATCGACGGCAATTCCTTGTCGCGCAGGTCGATCAGCCCGCGCAGCTCGCCCGACCGGATGGACGGCGTGATGTCCACGATGGCGCCGGAGGTGGACACCCGGGCGGTGATGCGCCCGTACTCCACGCCATAGGCGCCGGTCCCGGCGGGCGTGTAGTCCAGCGTCAGGCGGGCATTGTCGATCAGGCCGACCCCGTCCTGGGTGCGCACGAACAGGCGCCCGTCCGGCTGGCGCTCGCCGCGCACATCCATCAGCTCTGACAATTCGTCCATCAGCTCGGACTGCCGGTTCAGCGTGCCGGTGACGTCAGATGCGTTCGCAGTGAGGGTCTGGGCTTGTGAATTGAGGGTCTCCAGCTCGCGCAGGATCTCGTTGGCGCGGTGCACGCCCGTGCCGATGCGCTGGTCGGATTCGTCACGCATGACGCGCACTTCGGCGGACAGGCGCGACGCTTCGTCGAAAAAGCTCTGCAGGTCCGACGCTGCGCTCAGGCGCGACACCCGGTCGGCGCTGTCGGCGGCGGCGGCGCCCAGCGAGGCCATGATCTGGTTCATCCGCCCGAACAGCGAGCCCGCGTCATCGGTGGCGCCAAACTGCGATTGCAGCCGGTCAAGCGCCGCCGCGACCGCCTTGGACGCCGCCGCATCGGACGAGGCGCGCATGGCGGCGCCGGTGAGATAGATGTCGGAGACCCGGTTGATCCCCTGGACAGTCACGCCTGCGCCCATGCCGCCGGAGCTGCGCGAGGACTGCAACAGCTCGGTTCGTGCATAGCCCGGCGTATTGACGTTGGAGACATTGTTCGAGGCGGTGCGCATGCCCAGCTGTGCAGCCTGCAGGCCGCTGAGCGCGCTGCCGATGATCCCGTTGAGCGACATCAGCCCGCTCCTTCAGGTTTGAAAGGAAAGAGGGCAGGTTTGCGGGCGAAAGGGGCGGGATTTGCCGGGCGAACGGCAAGACCTGCCGCGTCAGAGGCGCGCACGTTCTCACGCCCCGCAGCAGCGAAATCAAAGCAACAGATTGTTTTTAATGCCCTATCTGTCATGACCCTGCTCATGTCGGCGAGATGTGCGCGCCTTTATGGCCTGAGTACAGCGCAAGGTGCGGGCCAACGCGCCAGACGGCCCCAGGGCGGCAGGAATCGCCCCTGTTGACCCGTCAGAATCTGCCGGGCGGCGCCATATGCCAGGGACCATGATCATTTTAAGTATATGATTTTATTGAATTGTAAGCGGTGGGCTGGGCTGGCGCGGCGCTTGCTTGTGGGGTTGAGTATGCCTGCGCCCAAAGCGCGCGGGCTGATCAGTTCGCGGCAAAAGGCGGCGCACCCCATGAACATCAGGGTTTGTCATCATGCCGCTTGCGGCTGCCATCCTCCCAGGCCTGGTCCCCGGCGCGGCTGAGATCCGTACCGGCGGCGGGGCCGCGTCTGACCATACAGCGGCCGCTGGCGTGTTTGATGCGCTGCTGGGCGAAGCCGTGTCTGCGGATGCGCGCATGGCGGGCGGCGGGGCGGATGACCGGCTGCGCCAAACCCTCATGACCGGCGCTGCGCGCCAGCGTCCCGCCCCGGGAGGCGAGACCGTCACTCCGGACCGCGCCCCCGGCGCGCCCGATACACAGCCGCCAGGCGCGCCGGTCAAGGGCGTGACCGGCTGGTCACCCGATTCCATGCCGGTCGAGCCGGACGCCGAATGGCCGGGCGCCGGTAATAAGGACACGCGGGGGCCTTCGCTGGATTCCACGCCGGTGGAGCCTGGATCCGAAGAAGCCGGCGGGCCGGTCAAGGGCGCGCCGCGGCCCGGTCTGGATTCTTCACCGGTCCAGCCGGACACGAGCGCGCCAGGCGCGCCGGTGAAGGATGCACGCGGACCGTGGCTGGATTCCACGCCGGTGGAGCCGGGGACAGAAGAGACGGGTGCGCCGGTCAAGGGCGCGCCGCTTCCCTCGCTCGATTCCTCGCCGGTTCAGCCGGATCGGGCCGCGCCGGGGGCGCCGGTCAAGGATGCGCCGGGACCGTCGCTGGATTCCTCTCCGGTGGAGCCGGGGACTGAAGAGACGGGTGCGCCGGTCAAGGATACGCCGGGACCGTCGCTCGATTCCACGCCGGTGGAGCCGGGGACGGAAGAGGCGGGCGCACCGGTCAAGGGCGCGCCGGGCCCGGTCCTGGATTCCTCACCGGTCGAGACTGATTTACAGGAACCGGACGCGCCGGTGTCTCCATCTCAGCAAACGCCTTCGCCGGGCGCTGAAGCTGACTCCGCCGCTCAGCCCGCCGCGCCTGTGGCGGCGCCGGACGTGACCCTTCCGGCCAACGCAGCGTCGGTGCGGCGTGACGCTGAAGCGCGCCGCGTCGCGCCGGGCAGCCAGGCGGGCAAGGCAGGCGACGAGCCCGCCAAGCCGGGACCGGCAGGCGAGAAAGCGCAGGATCAAAGCGCAACGCCCGCCCCCGCCAGCGCCCCGGCCAAGACGCCAGCGCCGGACCTGCCGGCGGCTGCACGCAGCGCCGATGCGTTCCAGGCGCTGCTTCAGGCCCAGGGCCGGCCATCCGCCGAGGCCGCAGCGCCGCGCGCCGGCGACATGCCGCTGGACCCGTCCGGCGACACCGGAATGCGCAGCGCGCCCGATCGCGCCGCTGAGGTGTTGCGCAGCTCCGCACCGATGCCGCCGGGCGCCGCGCCGCGCTTTGCGCCGCAGACCGTCCAGACCCTGGCCGCCCAGATCGTGCGCCGGCAGAGCGAAGGCGGGCGGGTGTTCGATATCCGCCTGGACCCGCCCGAACTGGGACGGGTCGGCGTGCGCCTGGAAATGGGCAAGGACCAGATGGTCAAGGCCATGCTGACCGCCGAACGCCCGGACACGCTCCAGGAATTGCAGCGTACGGCGCGTGATCTGGAGCGGGCGCTCAACGATGCCGGGCTGGATCTGGCCGAGAACGGGCTGTCCTTCACCCTCGGCGGCGAACGCGGCGAACGCGATGCGCCCGGGTTTGAGACGCCGCGCGGTGCGCGCAGCGTCGTGGAAATAGATGTGGCCCGGCCCGGCGCGCCGATGACCGCGCTTTACGGTTTCGCTCTGGCCCGCGCCGCGGGTCTGGACATTCAGGCATGACACGCATGAGGACGCATCGCCATGGCGCTTGATCTCAACCCGATCGGCCAGATTCTGCCCGGCATGAACGGGGCGTCCGACAGCGGTCTGGCTGCGGGCAATCTGGCGGACAATTTCGACACGTTTCTGCGCCTGCTGACCCAGCAGCTGCAGAACCAGGACCCGCTCAACCCGATGGATTCACAGGAATTCGTCAATCAGCTGGTGCAATTCTCCTCGGTGGAGCAACAGATCGCCCAGACCCGCTCGCTCGATGCCCTGCTGGCCATGCAGAGCGCCAGCGCGGTGATGTCGGCGTCCGGCTATGTCGGCCGGGATGTGACGCTGGCCACCGATACGGCTGAGCTGGCCGGGGGCGAGGCGCGCTGGAGCTACAGCCTCGATCGCAATGCGCAAACTGCTGACCTGGTGGTCAGCGATCTCAATGGACGCGTGGTGGCGACCCTGCCGGGCGAAACCGGTTCGGGCGGTCATGATCTGGTCTGGGATGGCCGCGACATGGCCGGCAACGTCATGGCGCCCGGCCTCTACCAGCTGGAAGTCGTGGCGCGTGACGCGCAGGGCGAACGCATTGCGGCGCCGGTGCGGGTGTCCGGCCGGGTCACCGGCGTGGACCTGTCCGGTGACGAGGTCCGTGTTGAACTGGGCGCGGTGAGCGCGCCCTTCGCCAATGTCATCGCGGTGCGTGAAGCGCGCGGCTGATCAGAACCCGGGCGCCTGAAGGCGCCCTGACAAAACACTTGGAGCCGGGGCAAAAGCCCCCGGCATCCGGGCAGGACGTGGGAGACTGAAAGCATGTCTATCAATTCAGCCATGATTGCGGGGGCGTCGGGCCTGCTCGCCAATTCTTCGGCGCTGGCGGCGATCTCGGACAATATCGCGAACGTGAACACCACCGGCTACAAGCGGGTGAACACCGTGTTCACGCCCAACTACAAGATCGGCGGCGGCGGCGAGGCGCGTTACAGCTCCGCAGGCGTCACCTCCAACTCGCGCCTTGATGTGAACTCGGCGGGCATCCTCAATCCGAGCGCCTCGCCCACGGATCTGGCCATTGACGGCAACGGCTTCTTCGTCGTGCGCCCGTCGTCAACTTCCACAGCAGGCACGGATTCAGTGCTGTTCACCCGCTCGGGGGCGTTCCAGACCGACAATTCGGGGTTCCTGCGCAATGATGCGGGGATGTATCTCTATGGCTGGCCAGTAGGGTCGGACGGCAGCGTCAGCCAGAACCCGTCCAATCTGGACGAGCTGGAAGCGATCAACCTGTCCAATATCGGCGGCGCGGCGGAAGCCACCAACTCGATCCGCATCAACGCCAATCTGCAGGCCAGTCAGGCCGTATCGCCTGCGGCGGCGACCTATGACTCCGCCGATCCCGCCAACAACATGGCGTCGGGCTCGGTGACCCCGGACTTCCAGCGCACCATCCAAGTGTATGACAGCCAGGGCGGGGTGCGGTCGATCACCATGTCCATGTTGAAATCGCCCACGGCCAACGAGTGGTTCACCGAGCTGCACGTAGAGCCCGCCAGCGACGTCGCCACCGGGGCTGGCCTCAACAACGGCCAGATCGCCACCGGCGTCGTGGCGTTCGACACCAATGGCCAGATCAATCCCGGCGCCTCGACCCTGCCGACCACGCTGAACTTCCTGTCCTCTGACTTTGGCGGCGCGCTGGGCGCCAACCAGGTTCAGTGGGCGGGCGGCACAGGCGTAGGCGCGCAGGCGGTGAGCCTGGATCTCGGCACGGCGGGCGCGCCGGGGGGCATCACCCAGTTCGACAGCCCCTCGACGCTGAACTCCACCACTGTGGACGGGGCCATCTTCGGCGCCTTCGCCGGGGTGGAAGTGGGTCCGGACGGATTTGTCTCGGCGCGCTTCTCCAACGGCGTCGTCCGCCAGATTTACCAGATACCCATCGCCACGGTGGCCAATCCCAACGGGATGGCCAGCGTTGGCGGGGCTTCGTTCCAGGTGACCGAGAACTCCGGCGCCTTCACCATGAATGCCCCCGGCCGCGGCGCTGCCGGAAGTGTCGCCGCCAACTCGGTGGAAAACTCCAATGTCGATATCGCGACCGAGTTCTCCAATCTGATCATCACCCAGCGGGCCTATTCGGCCTCCTCGCGCATCATCACAACGGCGGACGAAATGCTCGCCGAAGCCATCCAGATGAAGCGCTAGACCTGACCCCTTTCCCGCCGTCCCACCGGCGTTCCCTCGCCCCGGCGCGCAAGCGCCGGGGTGAATTTTTTCTAAATATCTGATTAGCCTGACGTTTACCTTGGGCTTTAGAGGTTCGGAAAGACGCTTGGGGTATAACACACCCATCAAAAGGGCGCGCGACAGACGCGCCTGTTGACAAGGATGGGTCGGATGGAACGTCGAGCGAAGAAGGAAAACTATGTGATCGGGCCGGATGGCAGCCCGCTCACAGTGGCCGATCTGCCGAGCCCGGAGACCCAGCGCTGGGTGATCCGGCGCAAGGCTGAAGTGGTCGCGGCGGTCCGTGGCGGGCTCCTGAGCCTGGACGAGGCGTGTGATCGCTACCGCCTGACAGTGGAGGAATTCCTCTCCTGGCAGCGCGCCATTGACCGCCATGGCCTGGCCGGGCTGCGCACCACGCGGATCCAGCACTACCGCCAATAGCCGGTCTGCAACACGCAATTCCTGCGGGCGTGCGCCTCCCCGGCGCGCGCCCGCAGTGCATTCTGATTCAAGCTGTTAAGCCCTCGTTTACGCGGGCAGTGGGAAAAACTTGCCTAGCCGGGGGCCATAAGCGCCTCTGGACTGTGTTTCAGGCGGGGCCCATCACACGTGACGGCGTTTTTTGAACAGCTTTCCCGATTGGGAATTGGCCGGCTGAGCCTGATTTTCGGGCTCACCGCAGGCGTGGCGCTGGCGCTGATACTGTTGCTGGTCAATCCGGGCAGTGGATCGCAGGCGCTCTTGTACTCCGGTCTTGAGACGCGCGACGCCGCGTCAGTGGCCGAGCGCCTCGACGGCGCGGGCATCCCCTATGAGCTGCGCGATGGCGGCTCGGCGATCTATGTGCCCGCCGCGCAGGTCGACCAGGCCCGCCTGCGCGTGGCGTCGGGCGGCGCGCTGAGCTTTGGCTCTGTGGGCTACGAAATCTTCGATTCCAATGATGGCATCGGCGCCACCAGCTTTGTCCAGAACGTCAATGCGCGCCGGGCGCTGGAAGGCGAGCTGGCGCGCTCCATCAACGCCATCAACGCGGTGTCGGGCGCGCGGGTGCACCTCGTGCTGCCCGAGCGCCGCCTGTTCTCTCGCGAGCAGCAGGAGCCGTCGGCGTCTGTGGTGATCAGCGTGCGCGGGCAGCTGTCCTCGGGCCAGGTCTCCACCATCTCCAATCTGATCGCCACGGCCGTGCCGGGACTGTCGCCGACGCGCATCACCATTGCCGATGATCAGGGCCGCCTGCTGGCCAGCCCGTCAGAGGGCGATAATCCCGGCGGCGCCGCCATCGAGGAGCGCCGCACCGGTCTGGAAGCCGCGCTGCGCCAGCGCATTCTGGACGTGGTCGAAGGCGTGGTGGGCCCCGGCGCCGCGCGTGTGGTGGTCACGGCGGAAGTGAACCGCGAAAGCCTGACCGAGACCCGGCTGGAATATGACCCCAACCTCCAAGTGGAGGTGAGCCGCGAGGTTCAGAGCGAGGAATCCAGCGAGCCCGCCGGGCGCGACGGCGCCGTGTCCGCCAGCGAGAATCAGCCCGGCGCTGAAGAGCCCGCGGCCGGGTCTGCCGAAATGGCGACCTCGCGGCGCAGCACCAATGTGCGCAATTTCGAAAACTCACGCACCACCAGCACACGCGTGGTCGAGGCCGGCGAGTTGCAAAGACTGGCAGTATCGGTGGTGGTCGACGAGCGCACGGCGCGCGGAGAGGACGGATCGCTGGTGTTCGAGCCGCGCACCACAGAAGAAATGGACCGCATCCGCGCGCTGGTCGCCGCGGCGGCGGGCATGGATGTGCGCGCCATTGATGGCGAGCGCCATGTGCTGGAAGTGGCGCAGATGCGCTTTTCCCGGCCCGACCTGACGGCGGGCACGCCCGCGCCCGAGGGCTTCCGCATGGAGCGCGCCGACATCATGCGCGCCGCCGAGCTCGCCGTGATCGCGCTAATGGGCCTGTTGATCATCTTCCTGGTGGCGCGCCCGCTGGTGCGCGGCGCGGTTGGCGGCGGCCCCGCCCTGCCGGCGCCGGCGTCTGGCGCCGCGCTTCCGGCCCGCCCCGGCCAGGCCCAGATCGCCGCCCAGCCGGGCTCGGACCGCGCCCTGCTGCCCGAGGACGAGGACGACGAGGAGCGCATCGACGTCGCCCATATCGACGGCCAGGTGAAGAAATCCTCGGTGCGCAAGGTGGCGTCCCTGGTCGAGCAGCACCCTGACGAGACCATGAGCATTCTGCGCACCTGGATGCATGAGAGCGCGTGATGGCAAGCACGAGCGGAGGCCTTCGCAAGATTGACGACCCCAGCCGGCTCGCCGGGCCGGAGAAGGCCGCCGTCCTCCTGCTGGCGCTGGGCGATGAACAGCGCCGCCTGTGGGAGATGATGGATGACGAGGAGATCCGCGTGGTCTCCCAGGCCATGGTCGGGCTTGGCAATGTCACCGCCAGCGCGGTGGAGAAGCTGATCCTGGACTTCGTCGGCTCCATGTCCTCCACCGGCTCCATCACGGGCTCGGTCGAGCAGGCCCAGCGCATCCTGTCCGCCTTCCTGCCCAAGGAGAAGGTGGAGACCATCATGGAGGAGCTACGTGGTCCGGCCGGGCGGACCATGTGGGACAAGCTGGCCAATGTGAATGAGGTCGTGCTCGCCAACTATTTCAAGAACGAATACCCCCAGACCGTCGCGGTGGTGCTGTCCAAGATCAAGCCTGACCATGCCTCGCGCGTGCTGGGCGCCCTGCCGGAAGACTTCGCGCTGGAAGTGGTGATGCGCATGCTGCGCATGGAGCCGGTGCAGCGCGAAATCCTGGAAAAGATCGAGGAGACGCTGCGCAACGAGTTCATGAGCAATCTGGCGCGCACCTCCAAGCAGGACAGCCATGAGCTGATGGCGGATATCTTCAATAATTTCGACCGCCAGACCGAGAACCGCTTCCTGGCCAATCTGGAAGAGCGCAACCGCGACAGCGCGGAGAAAATCCGCTCGCTGATGTTCGTGTTCGAAGACCTGGGCAAGCTCGATCCCCAAGGCGTGCAGACGCTGATGCGCTCGGTGCCCAAGGACCAGATGGGCCTGGCGCTGAAGGGCGCCTCGGACACGCTGCGCGATCTGTTCTTCTCCAACATGTCCGAACGCGCGGCGAAAATCCTGCGCGAGGACATGGCGGCGATGGGGCCGGTGCGCCTGAAAGACGTGGATCAGGCCCAGCAGGCCATGGTCAATCTCGCCAAGGATCTGGCCGCCAAAGGCGAAATCCTGATCGCCGACGGCGGCGGCGATGACGAGCTGATTTACTAGGGAGGCGGATATGACGACATCATTCAAACGGTTCGCCTTCGACCGCGAATACGCTGCGGACGGCACGGTTCTGCGCGATGGCGAGCGCGTGCGCCGCATCTTCACCGAGGACGAGGCGCGCGCCATGGCTGACGCCGCGGCGGGGAAGGCCGCCGAGGGCGACGCCGCCAGAATGGCTGACACGCTGCGCCAGATTTCCGGGCGGATGCAGGCGGTGCTGGCGCGCATGGATAGCGAGTCCGAGGCGATGCGCGCCGACGCCGTGCGTCTGGCGATGGCCGCCGCCCGCGCCATTGCCGGCGCGGCGCTGGACCGCTATGGCGCCGACACCATCGAAGCCTGCGCCCGCGAGGCGCTGGCAGAGCTGCGCGCCGAGCCGCGCCTGGCGGTGCGGGTCGCGCCCGAGCTGGTGGAAGAGATCGCCGAGCGCCTGGACAGCGAAGCGGCGCGCATGGGGTTCGAGGGCGCGGTGATCGTGCGCGCCGATGAAGAGGTGGGTCCGGGCGATGTGGTGCTGGAATGGCGCGCCGGCGCCGTGGAGCGCACTGCCGCCGATATCGAACAGCGCCTTGAAGACACCGCCCGCAAATGGCTCGCCGCGCCGGCGGGCGGCGATGCTGCGGCATCCGGCGCAGACGCTGGCGGCCAGGCCGCCTGAAGGAGACGATGATGAGCCAGGACGATTTGAAGCTTCAGGACCTCGCCGGCTCGAAAGCCGCGCATGGCGGGCTGACGCATAGCGGCGGCGCAGGCCAGTCGCTGATCGAGGACGAGGTGCGCACGGCTGTCGACCTGGCGCCGGTGTTCGACGTGCCGGTCAATATCTCCGCCGTGCTGGGCAAGGCGCATATCGACGTCAACTCGCTGCTCAAGCTTACCGCCGGCTCGGTGCTGGAGCTGGACCGCAAGGTGGGCGAGGCCATCGACATCTACGTCAATAACCGCCTGGTCGCCCGCGGCGAGGTGGTAGTGGTCGAGGACCGGCTGGGCGTGACCATGACGGAAATCATCAAGGATGGTGACGGCGCATGACCCGGACTGAAGCTGTATCTGAAGGAGCTGCACGATGCGCGTTCTGATCGTAGGCTCGCTGGGCGGGCAATCGACCATCGCGACCAAGATCGCCATGGACCGCGGCGCGAAGGTCGCGCAGGTGGACACCATCGAGCAGGCGACCGCCTATCTGCGCGCCGGGCGCGGGGCGGATCTGATGATGGTGGACGTGTCGTTGGATATCGGCGCATTGATCGCCGCCAACGAGCTGGAGCGGATCATCGTTCCGGTCGTGGCGTGTGGTGTGAATGTGCGCCCCGAGGCCGCTGCAGGCGCGATCCGCGCCGGCGCCAAGGAATTCATCCATCTGCCGCCCGATCCCGATCTGATCGGGGCGGTTCTGGCGGCGGTGTCTGACGATGACCGCCCGCTGGTGGCGCGCGATCCGGCCATGCTGAGCGTGGTGGCGCTGGCCGAGCGCATCGCGCCGTCGGAGGCGTCCGTGCTGATCACCGGCGAAAGCGGCGTCGGCAAGGAGGTGATGGCCCGTCATGTCCACAAAATGTCGAAGCGGACCTCCAAACCCTTCATCTCGGTCAATTGCGCGGCGATCCCGGAAAACCTCCTGGAATCAGAGCTTTTCGGTCACGAGAAGGGCGCCTTCACCGGCGCGGTAGCCCGGCGCATCGGCAAGTTTGAAGAGGCCGACGGTGGCACGCTGCTGCTGGACGAAATTTCCGAAATGGATGTCCGCCTGCAGGCCAAGCTGCTGCGCGCCCTGCAGGAGCGCGAGATTGACCGGGTCGGCGGCGGCAAGCCGGTGAAGGTGAATATCCGCATCATCGCCACCTCCAACCGCGATCTGGCCCAGGCCGTACGCGATGGCGTGTTCCGCGAGGACCTTCTGTTCCGGCTCAATGTCGTCAATCTGGCGGTGCCGCCCCTGCGCGCCCGGCCCGAGGACGCCGTGGCGCTGGCCGATCATTTCCTGCGCAAATACGCCAAGGCCAATGGCGTGGCCTACCGCCCGCTGTCCGAAGCGGCCAAGGCGCAGATCACCACACGCGAATGGCCGGGCAATGTGCGTGAGCTGGAAAACGCCATGCACCGCGCCGTGCTGCTGGCCCACGGGGACCAGATCACGCCCGAGGCGATCCGCTCTCCGGACGGCTCGCCCTTCACCGCCTATGGCGGGACGATTGCGCGCCGGGCCGCCGAAGCCGCCGACGAGGCGACCAACCGCGTCGGGCGCACGGTGGCCGAGGTGGAGCAGGACCTGATCCTGGACACGCTGGATCATTGCCTGGGCAATCGCACCCATGCCGCGACGATCCTGGGCATCTCGATCCGCACCCTGCGCAACAAGCTCAAGCTCTATGCCGATTCCGGCGCAGAGATTCCGGCGCCGGGCGAAACCCGCGCCGGCGCGGCCTGAGGAGACTAAAGACCGCTGATGGCTGACGCTCCCGCTTCCAGGCCTGCCGGTTTTGACTGGGCGGCCTTTGGCCGCCGCCTGGCGCGTGGCGACATCATCATGGCGGTGGGCGTTCTCAGCCTGCTGGTGATGCTGCTTCTGCCGCTGCCGCGCGTCCTGCTGGACGTGGCGCTGGCGGTGTCCATATGTTTTTCCGTGCTGATCCTGATGACGGCGCTGTTCATCCGCACGCCGCTGGAATTCACCGCCTTCCCGGCCATCCTGCTGATCGCGACCATGCTGCGCCTGGCCCTGAACATCGCCTCGACCCGGCTGATCCTGGCTGAAGGCCATGAAGGCACGGCGGCGGCGGGCGACATCATTCAGGCCTTCGGGGCCTTTGTGATGCAGGGCAGCATCATCATCGGCATTATCGTGTTCATCATTCTGGTGATCGTGAACTTCGTGGTTATCACCAAAGGTTCGGGACGAATCGCCGAGGTGGCCGCGCGCTTCACCCTGGACGCCATGCCCGGCAAACAGATGGCCATCGACGCCGATCTGTCGGCGGGCCTCATCACCGAGCAGGAAGCCAAGGACCGCCGCAAGGAGCTGGAGGACAAGTCCAACTTCTTCGGGGCCATGGACGGCGCCTCGAAATTCGTGCGCGGCGACGCGGTGGCGGGCATTCTGATCACCTCGATCAATCTCATCGGCGGCATGATCATCGGCGTGGCCCAGTCCGGCATGGCGTTCGGCGATGCGGCCAGCACCTATTCCACCCTGACCGTCGGTGACGGTCTGGTGTCGCAAATCCCGGCGCTGATCGTGTCGCTGGCCGCTGGCCTTTTGGTGTCCAAGGCGGGCGTGGACGGTGAGGCCGACAAGGCGGTGTTCGGTCAGCTCTCGGCCAATCCGGCCTCGCTGGGCATGGTGGCCGGGTCGGCGCTGGCCATTGGCCTTTTGCCGGGCATGCCGCTGATCCCCTTCGCCATTCTGGCCGCAGCGGCCGGGACCGGCGCAGTCATGTCCGGACGCAGGCGGGACAAGCGCGCCGATGACATCGTCAACAAGCAGACCGATGCGGCCGATCAGGCCGCGTCCGAGGCCGCCACTGCAGAGCCGCCCATCGAAGACACGCTGCATATCGACGAGCTGAAGATCGAGCTGGGCTATGCGCTGCTGCCGCTGATCAATGATGTGGAGGGGCGCCGCCTCACCGACCAGATCAAGGCGCTGCGCCGCAATCTGGCGCAGGAAACCGGTTTCGTCCTGCCGTCGGTGCGCATCATCGACAATATGCAGACGCCCGGCGAGCATTACATGATACGCGTCAAGGAGATGGAGGCGGGGTTTGGCGAGCTGAAAATGCGCTCGCTGCTGGCCATGGACCCGACCGGCCAGCAGGTCGAGCTGCCCGGCACCCATGTGAAGGAGCCGGCCTTCGGCCTGCCCGCCACCTGGATCGAGGAAGGCCTGCGCGAGGAGGCCACCTTCCGCGGCTATACGCTGGTGGACCCGGCTGCCGTGCTGGTCACGCACCTCACCGAGATTCTGCGCGAGAACATGGCCGACCTCCTCTCCTACGCCGAGACCGAGAAATTGCTCGAAGCGCTGTCCAAAGAGCACCGCAAGCTGGTGGACGACATCACCCCGTCCCAGATCACCCGCGCCGGCATCCAGCGCATCCTGCAGAACCTCCTGAAAGAACGCGTCTCCATCCGCGATCTGCCCACCATCGTGGAGGCCATCGCCGAAGCCTCGTCGGCGACCCAGAATCTCGACGCCGTCACCGAGCATGTGCGCACGCGCCTGGCCCGCCAGATCTGCTATTCCAACAAGGGTCCCGACGGGACGCTGCCCGTCTTGTCGCTGAGCCCGCAATGGGAGCAGGCGTTTGCTGAAGCCATGATCGGCGATGGCGAGCGGCGCCAGCTCGCCCTCGCCCCGTCCTCGCTGCGCGACTTCGTGGCCCGGGTCCGAGAGGGCTTTGACCGGGCGGGCGCGTCGGGCGACGTGCCGGTGCTGCTGACCAGCCCGCAGGCGCGTCCCTATGTACGCTCGCTGGCCGAACGCTTCCGGCCCCAGACCGTGGTGATCAGCCAGAACGAGATCCACCCCAGCGCCCGGCTCAAGACCGTCGGGCAGATCTAGAAAGGCGCCGCCATGCGCATGCGCACCTTCACCGGAGACAGTCTCAGCGCCGTCATGGCCGAGGTGCGCCGCGAACTGGGGCCGGACGCGGTGATCATCACCTCGGGCGATGCGCCGGGCGGCGGCGTGGAAGTGCGCGCAGCGGCCGAGCGCGGCGCCATGGGGACCAAGGCCGAGGACAGCGTGACCGCGCTCGCCCGCCGCGACACCGAGCGCACCCGCGAGCGCGGCGATTCCAGCGCCGGCCTGACCCGCATCGCCCGGGCGTTGAGCTGGCATCAGGTCACGTCCGAGCCCGCCGAAGCGCTGATGACATCGGCCATGGCGATGCAGGACGGCGAAGCCACGGCCACGCTGGCGCGGGCGCTGGACCAGCGCTACGGCGTGCACCCCATCGAGGCCGATCCCGGACGCCCCATATTGCTGGCGGGTGGTGCAGGGGCAGGCAAATCCTCCTGCGCGGCGCGCTTGGCGGCGCGGGCTGTGCGCCATGGCGTGCGCCCGGTTCTGATCAGCGCCGACGCCCGGGCGGGCGCGCGCGAGCAGCTGGCCGCCTACGCCAGGGCGCTGGATTTGGAGTTTGAAGCGGTGGAGGGCCCGCGCGAGCTGTCCGCCGTGCTGACCCGCGCCGCGCCTCAAGCCGCGATCATCGATGCGCCGGGCATCAATCCGTTCGAGCTCGATGATCTCGATGATCTGGCTGATCTCGCCTATGCCGCCGACGCGGAGATTGTCGCGGTGATGGAGGCGGGGCTCAGCCCGGGCGACGCGGAAGACATCGCGGCCCTGCTCGCCGCCATCGGCGCGGGCCGGGCGATCATCACCAAGCTGGACGCCGCGCGCCGGCGCGGAGCGCTGCTGGCGCCGGGCGAGGCGGGTCTGGCCTATGCTCATGTGGCGGCCTCGCCCTTTATCGGTTCAGGCCTGGCGCCCGCCACACCGTTGAGACTGGCGCGCGCGCTGCTTGAAGACGACGCTGGCGAGGAGGATCATTCATGACCACGCTTGCCGCAGAAGCCCATGAGGCCGCGCGCGCGCCGCGCCGCGCCGGGCCGGTCATCGCCATCGCTTCGGGAAAGGGCGGTGTGGGCAAGACCGCGCTGACGCTCGCGCTGGCGCGGGCCTTCTCCCAGCGCAAGGCGCGCACGCTGGTGGTGGACGCCGATCTGGGCATGGCCAATATCGACGTGCAGCTGGGACTCAACCCGCCGGGCGATCTCGGCGCCGTAGTGGCCGGGCGCCTGACCCTGGCCGAGGCGGTGGCGCCCGCCTGTGGCGGATCGCACAAGGCTGGCGGGTTCGATGTGATCGCCGGACCGTCCGGGTCGGCGTCGCTGGCGGGGCTCGATATCGGCGCCGTGGGGCGGCTGGCGGCGGGCCTCGCCGCGGCGTCCATGGGCTATGACCGTACGCTGATTGATCTGGCCGCCGGGGCCGAGCGGGCCAATATCCGCCTGGCCGTCGCCGCCGACGATGTGCTGGTGGTCATCAATGACGAACCCACCTCGCTGACCGACGCCTACGCCTTTGTGAAAACCCTGCGCATGCGCGACGAGGGGGCCGCGCCCTTCGTGGTGGTCAATAACGCACCCGACAAGGCGTCGGCGCAAAACGCCTACGCCATGTTCGCGCGCACCTGCGAGAGCTTTCTGGGCTTCCGCCCGCTGCTGGCCGGGATCATCCGGCGCGACCCCCATGTGCCCGGCGCCATCCGCGCCCAGACCGCGCTGGACCAGCGCTTTCCCGGCACCGATGCGGCGCGTGACGCCAGCGTCCTTGCGCGCGCGCTGGAGCGCGGGATCGAGCCGGGATAGACTGCTCTCTCAAATTTCAGGGGGGGCGTCATGATTCGCTTTGGATTTCTGGCGGCGCTGGCCGGCCTCGTTGCCGCGTCATGGGGGACCGCCCACGCGCAGGAAGGCGAAGCCGGGTTCGAGGATCAGGCCGATGCCTGCATCGACTTCACCGCCTTCAGCTTTGATCTGTTCGAAGCGGGCGCCGTGCTCGCCGCCCCGGCGCTGGAAAGCCCCGATGCGCGCGCCGACGCGGCCGTGTTCGCCGACGGATCGGTCGTGGTTATCGCCGCAGATTTCTGTGTAGAGCCTGTCTTCAACGTCACTGCGCGATTCCCGTCGCCTCAGGGCCTGTCCGCAGCGCGTGACCGGCTGGCCTGGCTGTTCGGGGCCGTGAACAGCGCCACCGGATGCAATCCGGGCGGCGATGGCGCCGCGGCTGTAGACGCCACCGCCGTTCTTCTGGGCGGAGGCAGCGATATCGCGCCGTCCGACGCGCCACTCCACGAAACGGACGATGGCGCGGTCTATCTGGCGGTGACGCTGGAGGGCGGACAGGCGCTCGCCAGCCTGATCTGTGAGGACTATGCCGGCCTGATCACGGACGCAGGGGAGTAGGCGATGGGCGCGGACCCGGTCACGCTGCTCCTGGCAGGCTTCACCTTTTTTGACGTGTCCTTCATCGCCATGGCCTCCATCGTGTCGGCGCTGGTGATGCGGCGCTGGTCGCAGATCACGGGCGCGGCGCTGCTGGCTTACGCCGTGGACGTGGTGCTGCGCTTCGCGCTGGAATACGCCAGCGCCGGGGACATGCCGGCCAATTTCGCACTGCAGCTCGCCTTCACGCGCATGGACATGGCCGGGCTCGCCGCCACGCTGCGCCCGTTCCTGTATTTCGGCGCCATCGCCCTGCTGTTCGGGCTGAAACGCCGTTACACGCGGTAGGCGCGGCCTTTAGGGCCGGCCGACAATCCCGTCGCGGCGCGGATCGGCGGCGCCTTCCAGCGTGCCGTCGTCCAGCACGCGGATGATGTGGATGCCGGAGTTTTCGCCCCGCTCGCCGTCAATCTCGAAGCCGCGCTCGCGCAGGGCCTCAAGGATGTCCGCATTGAAGCCGCGCTCGATATTCACCACATCGCCGCGCGCCACGACATTGGGCAGATCGGCCGCCGCCTGCGCGCTCAGCCCCCAGTCCAGCATGCCCACCAGCGTCTTGGCGGTGTAGGCGATGATCGAATTGCCGCCCGGCGAGCCGGTGGCCAGCACGAAATCCCCGTCCGTATCAAACACAATGGTCGGCGACATGGACGAGCGCGGACGCTTGCCCGCTTCCGGCGCGTTGGGGTGCAGGCGGCCTTCCTGGTCACGCGGGACGAAAGCAAAATCGGTGAGCTGGTTGTTCAAGAGGAACCCGCCTTCGGTCATCCGGTTATTGCCAAAGCCCGATTCAACCGTGGTGGTCATGGAGACCACATTGCCGAATGTGTCGCGGATCACGAAATGCGTGGTGCCGCGATTGTCCGGCGTGGTGTCGGGCCCGGCCGGCTCAGCGCCCGGCGGCGTGCCATGGGTGATGGCGGGGATCGCGCGCTCGGGGTCGATCAGGGCGCGGCGCGTCGCGAGATAGTCGCGGTCCAGTAGCCCGGCCAAAGGGACCTCGGCGAAGTCGGCATCGCCGACATATTGGTCGCGGTCGGCATAGGCCAGGCGGCTCGCCTCGATGAACAGGCGCCAGCCCTCCACCGTGTCGGGGCCGTGAGCGCTCATGTCGAAGCCTTCCAGGATCGTCAAAATCGCCCCGACCGCAACAGCGCCGGACGAGGGCGGCGGCGCCGAGCAAACGAGATAGACGCGGTAGGGCGCGCACAGCGCCGCGCGCCGCACCGGCTCGTAGCCGGCGAGATCCTCCAGCGTGATCGTTCCGGGCAGGGGCTCTTCAGCGGCGGCATCGATAATCTGCTGCGCGATCTCGCCGGTGTAGAAATTGCGCCAGTCCGCCGCCACAGCCGTCAGCGTCGCGGCATAGCCCGGATTGGTCAGCACATGACCAGCGGGCCAGGCATTGCCGTCGGGATCATAGAAATAATCGCGCGACTGCTCGCGTCGTGCCAGCGAGGAGATTTGCCGCACGCGCTGGGCCAGAGAGGACAGGCGCGGCGAGACCTCGAACCCGTCGCGCGCCAGCGCAATGCCGGCGTCGAACCCGTCGGCCCAGTTCAGCCGGCCATGCTCGTCATGGGCCATGGCCAGCATGGCGATGGCGCCCGGCACGCCGGTGGAGCGTCCGCTCTGCCAGGCCTCGATAAAGCCCAGCGGTTCGCCGTCCGCGTTCAGCCAATGGTCTTCGGTGACGCTGGCAGGCGCCGTCTCGCGCCCGTCATAGACGATGGTTTCACCCGTCGCGGCGTCATAGCGCACCATGAAGGCGCCCCCGGCGATTCCGGAACTTTGCGGCTCGACCAGACCCAGAACCACCTGCACCGCGATGGCCGCATCCACCGCGTCGCCGCCCTGGCGCAGTGCTTCCAATCCGGCTTCGACCGCATCGGGATGCGCAGCGGCGACCATGGCTTCGACCGGCGCAGCCGCAGGCGCGGCGGCGGGTTCTGGCGCTTGCGCCGTGTCAGGCGCACGTGAGTCCGGCGCGCCGCAGGCGGTCAGCCACAGGGCCGTGCCGGCGAGGGCGGCGAAGCGGGTCAGGTGACGCATGGCAAGTCCTTTCAACGCAGGGGAAATTCAGGTCTAGACGCCGGCGGCCTCGAAGGGCTCGGCGAGGTCTTTCAGGGTATCGATGACGGCGCGCGCCGCGCGCGGCAAGGGGCGGGTCTCAGGCGACAGGATATAATAGCCCCAGTCCAGCGCCGTCACCCCGTCAGCCACCAGGCTGATCAGCTCACCGCTTGCGATGGCGCCATCGGCCAGGCTGCGGCGCACCAGCGCCGCGCCGCGTCCAGACGCGGCGGCGGCGACCACATGCTCGGGCCGCGCGTAATGATCCCCGGCGGCCAGATCGGCCCGCGCCAGGCGCCGGCGCTCCAGCCAGGTGCGCCAGTCAGGCTGCGCGGGATCGCGCCCCGGGCTCATGTCGTGGATCAGGGGCAGGGCGGTCAGCGCCGCGCGCCAGTCCCCGCCAAAGGGCGCCAGCAGATCCGGCGACGCCGCGGGCGCCACGCTTTCGGTCAACAGCCGCACCGCCCGGTAGCCGGGCCAGGGGCCGGGGCCATAGCGGATATCCAGATCGAGGCGGAACCGGTCCAGGTCTTCAGGCGCCGGGTCGGCGATGAGGTCTATGTCTGCACCGGCCAGGCGTGACGCGAGCCAGCCCGCGGCCAGCGCGCCGGGCGCGCCCAGACGCACGCGGGCGCTGACGCCGGATTCCTGGCGCAGCAGGCGGCTGGCTTCAGACAGGCGGGCGAAGGCTTCGTTCAGCGCCGGCGCCGCCCCGGCTGCGCCCACCGTGAGCGACACGCCCCGGCCCTGACGCTCCAGCAGGCGCACTTTGAGAACATCTTCCAGCAGGCGAATCTGTTGGGACACCGCGCCGGGCGTCACGCCCAGCTCCCTCGCAGCTGCAGCAACGCTGCCGCGCCGGGCCACAGCTTCGAAGGCCCGCAACGCATTGAGCGGCAGCAGGGGCTCGACGGGCCGCGCCTCCGGTCTGTCAATGTTTAGAATATCTGACGGCCCCACGAGAGCGTCTTCCTTGTTCGCCGCGACGGCCTTCAGCTTTAACCGCCTGCGAACCGGCCTGCAAGCACGCTCAGGGCGGGCGTGAGGGCGCGGCTGATCCGGACCGTTGAAGGAAAGCTAAGCGATGATGTGTTGACGCACCCTGCCTTGGCCAGTGTCACGAATCTGCCACACCCGTCACAAAAGGGCGGCAAGTACGGAGGCGCGCCACTGGAATTTTCACCTCGCCGCCACACCTAAACCACCAGTTAGCAGCCGCAACACGCGCACCCTTCATCGCAAGGTCGCGCCGCGCGGCCTCACTCAGGGGAGTTCCCATATCATGCGCACCAAACAATCCACCCTCTTCCTGGCGGGCGTTTCGCTCGCTGTCCTCGCTGCCGGCGCCGCCATGGCGCAGGACGCGCCGGCGCCGCGTCAGACCAGCGATGTGATCATCGTCACTGGCACGCGCACCGAAGGGCGCACCATCACCCAGTCGCTCGCCCCGGTGGATGTGATCTCCGCCGATGACCTGACGGCCCACGGCACCACCGAGCTCAATCAGGCGCTGGCCTATTCGCTGCCGTCCTTCAACTTCCCGCTTCCCGCCATTTCCGACGGCACCGACTCCATCCGCCCGGCCCAGCTGCGCGGCCTGGCGCCGGATCAGACCCTCATGCTGGTCAACGGCAAGCGCCGCCATGTCAGCGCTTTGCTGAACCTCAACACGGTGGGCCGCGGCGCGGCGGCGGTGGACCTCAACACCATCCCGACGTCGGCCATCGGCGCGGTGGAAGTGCTGCGTGACGGCGCCTCGGCGCAATATGGTTCGGACGCCATCGCCGGCGTGATCAACGTGCGCCTGCGCGAAGCCAGCGAAGGCGGCGCGGTGACCGTGACCTATGGCGAGCACGCCACCAATGTCGACCTTCCGCGATCGAGCCGCAATGTGCGCGATGGCGAGACGTTGACCATTTCGGGCTGGGCGGGTTTCCCGCTGGCTGAAAATGGCTTCCTGACGGTGTCGGCCGAGTACCGTGACCGTCAGCGCACCAACCGCGCCGACGTGGACACCGTCAATAACTACAATCTGATCGGCGGGCAGCCGGATCCGCGCGAACTGAGCTTTGACCGGCTCAACTGGAATCACGGCAATGGCGATGTGCGCGATGTCAGCGTGCTGGCCAATGCCGGCCTGCCGCTGGACAATGGCGCGGAGCTCTATGGTTTCGCCAGCTATCAGGACCGCGAAGCGCGCTCGTTCGGCTTCTATCGCCGCGCGCGCGACGCCCGCAATGTCGAGTCCATCTATCCCGACGGCTTCCTGCCGGAAATCCACCCGGACGTGACCGACTGGTCGGTCGGCGGCGGCGTGCGCGGCGATGCCGGCGCCGTGGCCTATGACTTCAGCGTCGTCCACGGACGCAACACGGTTGATTTCAACATCCGCAACACGCTGAACCGCTCTCTCGGCGCCACGAGCCCGACCGAGTTCTTCGCCGGCCAGCTGCAGTTCAGCCAGACCGTGGTCAATGCCGACTTCGTCCAGTCTGTGGCGCTGGGTGGCCTCGCCGGCCCGCTCAACGTCGCCTATGGCGCTGAATACCGCCGGGAGAATTTCGAGATTGGCGCGGGCGAGCCCGATTCCTATTTCGGCGTGCCGGGCCTGGCTGCTGGCAGCCAGGTGTTCCCGGGCTTCCAGCCGCAGAACGAAGTGGATGAAAGCCGCGATTCATGGGGCGGGTATGTCGACCTTGAAGCCGATGTCACCGACCGCGTGACGGTGTCGGGCGCGGTGCGCTATGAGCACTATTCCGACTTCGGCGACGCGCTCAACGCCAAGATCGCGGGCCGGTTCGACATGACTGAAAATGCCGCGCTGCGCGGCTCGATCAGCACCGGCTTCCGCGCGCCGTCGCTGCACCAGAGCCACTACACGGCCACCTCCACGGTGTTCATCAACAACGTCGCCACCGAAACCGGCACGTTCGCGGTGGACAGCCCCATCGCCCGCGCGCTGGGTTCACAGGACCTGGAGCCGGAAACCTCGGTCAACTACTCGCTGGGCGCGGTCTTCCAGAGTGGCGGCTTCGTGCTGACCATTGACGGTTACCGCATCGAGATCGATGACCGCATCCTGCTGTCGGAAAACCTGAACCAGGCCAATGTGGTGGCGTTGCTGCCCGCTGGCGTAGGCGCAGCCCGCTTCTTCCTGAACGCGGCTGACTCGGTGACCGAGGGCGTCGACATCGTCGCCAATTATTCCTGGGACACCGACACGCTCGGCAGCTTCCGCGCGACTGCGGCAGCCAACTTCACCAATACCGAGCTCAGCAATATCCAGTCGACCGGCGTATTGTCGGCCCTGACCCCGCCGCCGACCCTGTTTGCACGGGTCAATATCGGGCGCCAGGAAACGGGCTCGCCGAAAAACAAGTATATTTTCGGCCTCGACTGGAACCGCGAGAACCTCGGCGGCCTGATCCGCGCCACCCGCTTTGGTGACGTGCAGGTGCTGTCCAACAATCCGGCGCTGGACTGGACGATCGAGCCGCAATGGGTCGTGGACGTGGAAGCCTCGGTCCAGCTGCTGGAGAACACGCGGTTTGCGCTGGGCGCCAATAATGTGTTCGACAGCTACCCGACCCAGAACCCGCAATTCAACGCGGCGACGGGCCCGACGCCCTTCATTTACAACGCCTTCTCTCCGGCGGGCTTCAATGGCCGCTATGTCTATGGCCGCGTGAGCGTGTCCTGGTAATCATATAGCGGTCCGCCTGCCGGAACCGCGCCAGACGAACCGCCCCCGTCCGGACCCTGTCCGGGCGGGGGTTGTCGTTTCGGGGCTGCCCGGCGGTGCCCGAACCGGGTAAGGGGGGCGCATGAGCGAATCTCACCTCACCCGCCGCGCCCTGTTCGCGCGCACTCTGCCGATCATGGGCGCCAATGTGGCTGCGCCCCTCGTGGGCCTTGTTGATCTGGCGGTGATCGGCAATACCGGCGAGACCGCCGCCATCGCGGCGGTGGCGCTGGGCACGCTCGTCTTCAACATGCTTTACTGGTCGCTGGGCTTTCTGCGCATGGGCGCGACGGCGCTGGCGGCGCAAGCCGATGGGGCCGGCCAGCCTGGCGCGGTGCGCGCGGTGCTCTATCGCGCGCTCCTTCTGGCCGGCGGCTTCGGGCTGATCTTCATCGCGGCGCAATGGCCGCTGCGCGAAGCCGCGCTCGCCCTGTTCAGCGCCGGGCCGGACGTGGCCGCCGATACGCGCGCCTATATCGATGCGCGCATCTGGGGCGCGCCTGCGGCGCTGGCAGGATTTGCAGTTTATGGCTGGCTGATCGGGCTGGGCCTGACCGGCCGGGCGCTGGTGCTGCAGATCGCGCTCAATCTCGCCAATGCGGGCCTGTCGCTCTGGTTCGTCTTCGGGCTGGACTGGGGCGTGGCAGGGGTGGCGGGCGCCAGCGCGCTGGCGCAATGGCTGCATCTGGGGCTGGCGGCTGTGGTGATCGCCGGCGTGCTGCGCGCCCGTGGCCGCGCCTCATCCGAGCGCGTGTTCGAGCGGCAGGGCCTGATGCGCCTGTTCGCGGTCAATCGCGATCTGTTCGTGCGCACGCTGGCTTTGCTGGCGGGCTTCTACTGGTTCAACGAGGCGAGCCTGCGCGAGGGCCCGGACGTGCTGGCGGGCAACGCCATTCTCTTGCAATTCATCGCCATCAGCGCCTTTGTGCTGGACGCCTTCGCCCATGTGGCCGAGGCGGAAACCGGCCGGGCCGCAGGCGCGCGCGACTGGGACAGGCTGAAACGCGCCTTCCGCCTGACCAGCGAGATGGCCCTGGGCGGGGCATTGCTGCTGACGCTTGCCTTCCTGTTGTTCGGGGAGGCGTTCATCCTGGCCATGACGACCGACCCGGCGGCGCGGGAGTCGGCGCTCGGCGCTCTGGTCTTCTGTGCGCTGGTCCCGCTGATCGGCGCGCCGAGCTGGCAGCTGGACGGGCTGATGATCGGGACCACGCGCGGCGCGCTGATGCGCAACGCCATGATCGCCGCTCTGGTGATCTATCTGGCGCTGGACCTCACCTTGCGCCCGGCCTTCGGCGTGACGGGGCTGTGGCTGGCGTTTCTGAGCTATTACATCGCGCGGGCGGCCACATTGGCGGTGGGCCTGCCGGGGCTGAAGCGCGCGGTGACGGACTCCTGATTTATCGCATTTTCGAACCGCGAAACCGGTGTCCACTTTCGCTGAAAATGCTTCTTTAGAGCCCGAACCGGCTCCACACCGCGCGCAGCTCCACCTGATCCAGCGCCGCGCCCATGAAGCGCGACAAAACGCCCGGGCGCGCCGGGGCCAGCGGACGGATGCGCACCTTGTCGCCGAACCGGCGCTTGAGCTCGCTGCGCGCCTCGCCCAGCCCGTCGATCAGGCCCAGATCCAGCGCCTCGGCGCCGGTATAGACCGAGCCGTCAAACAGCTCGGCCCCGTCTTTGAGCTTCTCGCCGCGCCGGGCTTTGACGTGGTCGATGAACTGAGCGTGCATTGCCTCCATCAGGCGGGTGATCGTGGCGGCCTGCTCCTTGGTCTCCGGACCGAAGGGATCGGCCAGCAGTTTCGATTTGCCCGCAGTCTTCACCCGGCGTTCGACGCCAAGCCGGTCCATGGCGCCGGTGAAGCCGAAGCCGGCGCTGATCACGCCGATGGAGCCGACGATGGACGCCGGATCGGCGAAAATCTCATCGCCCGCGCACGCGATCCAGTAGCCGCCGGATGCGGCCACATCCTCGCAGAACACCAGAACCGGTTTGTCCTTCTCCGCCGCCAGGGCGCGAATGCGGTCATGGATCAGGCGCGATTGCACCGGGCTGCCGCCGGGCGAATTGACGCTGATCGCCACGGCGGCGGCGCTCGTGTCGGCGAAAGCCTTGTCCAGCAGCTTTTCCAGCCGGCTCAGGGACAGCGCGCTGGAATTGCGCCCGCCGGCTGCGATCATGCCTTCCAGCCGGATCAGCGGCACGCTAGGCGCGTCGGCCCCGAACACCTTGCGCAGGGCGCGCGTGGCGCGGTCGAATTCGTCGCGGATGACAGACATGGCGGCTCCAGTCGCAGAATGAACCTTCAGACTTGGCGTGTTCAGCCCGCCAGTTCAAGGCGCGCCGCCCCGCGCAGCACGGCATCCGCCCTTGGTGTCCACGCTCCGCTGGCGTCCTCATGCAGCACCAGAGGCGCCATCAGCACCAGAGGCGCGCGCCCGCCCGCGCGCGCTTCAACCAGAATGCGCTTGGCCGGCGCCTCAGCGCGTGGGTGGACGGGCAGGACTACGGCGCTCGCCTTGCCCTGCAGCGCGCTGAGCGCCTCGCCCAGCCGGTCTGCCCGGTGGATGAACACCAGTGACCCGCCGGGTTTAAGGCGTTTGAGCCCCGCTGTGATCCAGTCCGCCAGGGGAGCGGCGCTGATCCAGGCCGCCTGTTTGCCGGGTTTGGGCGCGCGCAGCGAGGCCGGATCATCGAAATAGGGCGGGTTGAAAAACACCGCATCCAGCGCCGCATCGGGGCGCCAGGCCAGCGCGTCCGCCTCGACAATGGCGACCCGGTCCTCCAGCGCGTTCGCTGCTGCGTTGTGCCGGGCCAGCTCAGCGGCGCCCGCGTCCAGCTCCACGCCGGTCAGCCGGGCGTCCTTATGGGCATGGGCCACCGACAGAATCGCAGCGCCCGTGCCGCAGCCGAACTCGGCTGCCCGTGCGCCGGGCGCCAGGCGGACCGAGGCCGCCAGCAGGATCGCGTCGAGGCCGGCGCGATAGCCGTCAGCGGTCTGGGTCAGGATCAGCTGACCGCCCAGAATGCGGTCTTGCGTCAGTCGGGAGTCCTTCGTCATTCGTCCGCAGGCATGGCCTCGGCCAGGGCGCGGCGCGCCTTGTCCGCGACGTCTTCCGGCACCAGAACCCGGCGGCGGATCCAGGGCAGGGCGCCGCCGAAGGTTGCGGCGGTGTGGGCGTCCAGCGTCACCGGCTCGATCCCGCAATCGCGCAGGACCGCCTCGGCGAAGTTCAGCTTCACCGGATCGTTGGTGGACAGCACCTCGATCATCATCGCACGCATCTCCCTGCTTGCCCGGCGGCGGGTGTGGCGCCAGAACCAGCCTGCGTCCCTGTCACGCAGTCTGGTCAGCTTGCCGGAGGCGCCGGGGCTACCTATTCTGCAGGCGCAAATGATCTGACTGCAAGAGGCAAGGCGCGTGAACGGACTTCCCCTGCCGGACTACGAGGCGGCCCCGGTAAACCCGGCGGTTCGCCTGGCGGCTCTGGCCAGCACCGATATGGCGGGCGTGGAAGCGCTGATCGCCGACCGGGCGTCCAGCGCCACGGCGGTGATCCCCGCTATTGCGCACTACCTGCTCGACGCCGGCGGCAAGCGCATCCGCCCCCTCATCACTGTCGCGACCGCGCGCATGCTGGGCTATGACGGGCGGGGCCATCTGCCGCTGGCGGCGGCGGTGGAGTTCATCCATTCGGCCACGCTTCTGCATGATGATGTGGTCGATGACAGCGATCTGCGCCGGGGCAAGCGGCCCGCCAACAAGGTCTGGGGCAATCCCCAGTCCGTGCTGGTAGGCGATTTCCTGTTTGCGCGCGCCTTCATGCTGATGGTGGACGCGGGCTCCATGGATGCGCTCCACGTGCTGTCGCGCGCGGCGGCTGTGATCGCCGAGGGCGAAGTGCGCCAGCTGGCCGCCGCCCGGCAGGTCGCCACCACGCGGGCAGAATACATGGACATTATCGCCGCCAAGACCGCGGCCCTGTTCGCCGCCTCCGCCCAGGTGTCTCCCATCCTGGCTGGCGCGTCCAAGCAGGTCGAAACGGCCATGGAGACGTATGGCCGCGAGCTGGGCCTGGCCTTCCAGCTGGTGGATGACGCGCTCGACTATGGCGGGCTCGCCGTGGAGCTGGGAAAGAATACCGGCGATGATTTCCGCGAAGGCAAGATCACCCTGCCCGTCGCGCTGGCTTTGGAAGCGGGCGGCGCAGACGAGCGCGGCTTCTGGGTGCGCACCATGGCCGATGGCCGTCAGTCTCCGGACGATTTTGACCGGGCTGTGGAGATCCTCAAGCGCCACGGCGCGCTGGATGCCACGCTGGAGGCCGCGCGCGGCCATGCCGCGCGGGCAGTCGAAGCGCTGGACGCTGCGCCGGACAATGTGTGGAGCCAGTCGCTGGCCGCTCTCGCCGAGTTCGTGGTGGAGCGCGCCTATTAGGGCGCTTGCGTCGCCTCAGCCGCAGTCAGCCCGCTGTGAATGGTCACATCCCTCCGCGTTGATGAAGCGCTGCGTACTCATCATCTCCGGGTCCGGACGCGACAGCATCTCGCCGGCCTCGGCCCGGGCGCGCACGTGATTGACGAAGCTCTGGGCATATTCGGCGAAGGTGTCGGTGACGCGTCCCTCTGCGCTGGCGCGGGCTAAGACTGTGTATCCGTCACCGCCCCCGGCGGTGAAGGAATTGGTGACCACCTTGTACTCCGCATTCGGATTGATGGGCGTCCAATCTCCGGCGAGGCGTGAATTGACCTCCACCGCGCTGATGCGCGCGCCGGGCTCAGCGGACAGATCCACTGCAAAGCGCAAACCGGCCGCATACGGATAGGCGCCGCCGCCGCTGGCGCTGGCGGCCACGGCCTCTTCCAGCGTCGCGATGATTTCCGCGCCTGACAGGGTCAGCACGTGCAGCGTGTTGGCGAAGGGCAGGACGGTGAAGGCGTCGGCGATGGTAACCGGGCCGGCCGGGATGCTGGTGCGCACGCCGCCCGCATTCTGGATGGCGATGTCAGCGCTGCCTTCACGCTCCAGAAAAGCCTGCGCCACCAGAGCGGAGATATGGGCGCCGTGTTCATAGGTCTCCTCGCGTGAACACAGCGGCTCGGCGCGCCCTTCGCCGGGCAGGCGCACCATGCACAGCGTCTCGGCGGCCTCGCCGATAATGGTGGTGCGCAGATCAGCCAGCTGGGCGGTGAAGCCGGCCAGCAGCGTCTCGCTTTCCGAGTCGGCATCGACCGGGTGCAGCGCGGGGTGATCCTCCAGCGCGGCGCGCACAAGGGCGGCGTCTGCATCGGACAGAGCGATGTCAGCGTCATCTTGGCTGTACGCATAGCCGCTGGCGGCGGCGGGAAACATCGGCGCGCCCGAGCAGGCGATCACGCGGCCCGCCTCATCAAAGCTGACGCGCAGCTCGCCCAGCACCTGCGCATTGTCGAAGGCGTGGACCACGCACACCGGATCGCCGTCGGCATTGGTCTCCATGGTCGGATAGGGCCCCTCCGGCGTGAAGCCCAGCGGCGCCAGGACGCCGCGATCGCCCAGCAGGGTATGGGAATCGCCGCCCACAATGACATCCACGCCGGTCAGCGCGCGCGCCAGCGCCAGATCATTGGCGTATTGCAGGTGGGTCAGCAGGATGATCTGTTCCACGCCGCCTGCGCGCAGCCGGTCGATCTCGCTTTGCGCCGTCTCCGTTTCGTCGAGGAAGCGCGTGTCAGGATCGGGCGAGGAGGAGACCCGGGTCTTCTCCGCGATCACCAGCCCGATCACGCCGACGCGCCGCCCGCCCCGCTCGAAAACCGCCGAAGGCTGGAGGCGGTCCACCAAAGGCGAGGCGTCATGAGGCGCCACATTGGCGCCCAGCACGGCGGTCCCGCAGTCGCCGCCCGTCAGGAAGTCGAGGAATTGCGCCAGTCCGGCATCGCCGTGGTCGAACTCGTGATTGCCCACAGCAAAAGCGTCAAAACAGATGCGGTTCATCATCGCCGCATCGGCCTCGCCCTCGAACAGGGTGTAGTAGAGCGTACCCGTGATGGCGTCGCCGGCATGCAGGGTCAGCACTGGATCGCCCGCCGCGGCGCGCGCTTCGATCAGCGTGGTCAGCAGGGGATATCCGCCATAGGCCACCGGCAGGCGCCCGTCCGCCGGCGCCGCCGCCTCCAGCGCCAGATCGCTGACATCGAAATCCAGCGTGCGTGGCTCGAGATGGCTGTGATGATCATTGATGTGCAGGATGGTCAGCGTATACGGCTCGGCCTCGCCGGCGGCAGGGCTTTGCGGGTCCGGCGCGCTGCAAGCGGAGAGCCAGAGTGCGGCGGCGATGACCGATAGCCTGATGCGCATGGCGGAGCGTCCCTCATCCTGTGTCGTCAGCGCCTCCTAGCACAGGCGGGGCGGGCCGGGAACGCGCCTGCCGCCGGTTTTCCGTTTGCGCATGCGTGCTGCACTGCCGCACACTGAGGTTTTCCCGCCCGAAAGCCACGCCCATGTCCTTGTCCGCCCCTCCCATCTCACCCGCGCTTGAAGCGGCCCTGGCCCAGGTCTGGCGCTGGCATGATGCGGGGCTGGAGGGGATTGTGCGCACGCCCTTCCTGCGCGCCGACCGGATCGGCGAGGCTTTGGGGTGCGAGCTGTGGGTCAAGCTGGAGACGCTCCAGCACACCGGATCTTTCAAGGAGCGTGGGGCGCTGGCGCGGCTGATGAGCCTGACCAGGCCCGAGCGCGAGGCCGGTGTGGTGGCGGCGTCGGCCGGCAATCACGCCCAGGGCGTGGCCCGCCATGCCGCCCGACTGGGCATTCGCGCTGTGATCGTGATGCCGCGCGGCACGCCCATTGTAAAAATCCAGAAGACCGAAGGCATGGGCGCCGAAGTGGTGATCGCGGGTGACAGCTATGATGAGGCGCAGGCGCGCGCCGGGCGGCTGGCGGGGGAGCAGGGCCTGACCCTGATCCATCCCTTCGACGACCCCTGGGTGATCGCAGGCCAGAGCACGATTGCGCGCGAAATGCTGGCCGAGCAGGGCGATCTCGATGTGATCATCGCACCGGTGGGCGGCGGCGGCCTTTTGTCAGGCCTGGCGCTGGCGGCGCGCAAGACGCATCCGGACATCGAGATTATCGGGGTGCAGGCGGAGCTTTACCCCTCCATGGCCAACCGGCTGCAGGGCCTTGCGCGCCCCATTGGCGGCAGCACGCTGGCCGAAGGCATTGCGGTCAAGGCGCCGGGCGGGATCACGGCGGCGCTGTTGTCGGCTATGGCCGTTGATCTCATTCTGGTTGGCGAGCCGGCGCTGGAGCGCGCGCTGTATCTCTATCTCACTGAAATGAAGGTGCTGGCTGAAGGCGCGGGCGCTGCAGGTCTGGCCGGGGTGCTGGAACAGCCTGACCGGTTCGCCGGGCGCAAGGTCGCCACCGTGCTGTGCGGCGGCAATATCGATACGCGGCTCCTGTCCTCCATCCTGCTGCGCGGCCTGGTCCGGTCAGGGCGCATGGCGCGCCTGCGCATCGAGCTGATCGATGTGCCGGGCCAGCTGGTGAAGGTGTCCACGGTGATCGCACAGGAACAGGGCAATGTGATCGACGTGGCCTATCACCGGGTGTTCTCCGACCTGCCGGCCAAGGTCACCTATATCGACATCTCGGTGGAGGCCCATGACCGCGCCCATATGGAGCGCATCCTCGCCGCCGTGAAAGGCGCCGGATTCAAGGTGGAGATCGCGGCCTACTAGCACCGGAACGCACGCAGTCATCACGTCTGCACACTGAACGCAGAACGGCCCGCCGGATTGCTCCGGCGGGCCGTCTGATTTGAGACTGACTGACCTGGACTTAGTTCAGGTTGATCAGGACTTCCACGCGCCGGTTCAGCGGCTCGCGCACGCCGTCCGGGGTC